>ENA-ORUI01001744-ORUI01001744.1-human-gut-metagenome-genome-assembly--contig:-NODE-1744-length-20647-cov-5.909916_pt1 | contig 20647 bp, 19 predicted proteins | sample MGYA00242078_ERZ509205 | MGnify/ENA primary metagenome ERZ509205 (study PRJEB26280, sample SAMEA2338828) | human gut metagenome | biome: human gut; feature: human-associated habitat; material: faeces... | reverse complement strand
TGACATTAAAAATCAGTGTGTTATAGTTATAGTAGCGAAAGAGCGGAAGGGTACCGTGAAACGCTTTCGCAGATTCGCATATCTTTTTCAGTTTACCCAATGAAAAGATAAAAAGGATGATTCTATATGGATTGTCCTTTTTTTATTGTAAAAATCAGAAAGGAGAACACCGGTGCAGATATCATATAAAGATTACATAGCAAAGAAACAGGAATTATATGGGGAAGCTGCAGCATCTGGAGAAGTGAGAGAAGATGTAACATGGGATATGTTACGCAGCCAGATAAATTCTGGGCTGCAGCTTGGACTTAGCCAGGAACAAATAGATATGTATACAACAGCGTTCTATTCTTACGAACAGATGGAAGTGATCAAGTTTGCGTTATATGCAAATCTGGAAGCAGACATATTGGTTAAACTCTGTGATCCAAAGCTGGAAACTAAGGATATGATACATATAATGTTGCATTCGGAAGAAACAAAGTGTTTGACCGGTGCAGTAAATTCAATAGCGACATATATGGATGAACTACAAATGGTCAGACAGGAGCATGAAACGGTTGAACAGGATCTGCAGAACCGGCTTCATGAGGAACAGGAAAAGAATCACTTACTTGAACAGAAATTAGAGGATCTTAATAAGAAGAAAAAAGAACCAGAAAGCAGGCGTGATCAACCGGAAAGAAGAAAGATATTTGGGAAAAAGAAAACGCAGCATCTATCAGCAGAGGCATTACCAGATGATTTTAACTTAAGTAATTATATAATTCAGGCACATTTGTCTGCAGATCAGATGGAAGTGATTCGTTTTGCAATCGAAAAGCAGATTGATGATCAGATGCTTGTACAGTTAATAGATCAGCATCTCCCGGCAGAACAGCTTCGCAACATGGTTGCTGTTATATTAACAAAAAAAACTATGGAGCAGGAGGATACAGATAATGGAGAGCAGACAAATCGTTCAGTACATAAAAAAAGATAGCATAGATCTGTCTGAAATTGATCAAAGGCTGTCGGCAATGCATTATAAGCTGTCAATGTATGCGTTATTGAATGAATCATCATCCATAGATGATAACATATGTGATCTGGCAGAGCTTCGAGATCTGAACAAAGAGGTAAAACGTATCGTACAGATGTTATCTATAAGGTGTAACAGCATTGATCGTATCCTATCTGACACATCAGAACAGATTGCCAAGAATAATCGAAAGTAAGAAAAACAAGAGTAGCAAAAAGAGCAAAAAAAACATGACATTAAAAATCAGTGTGTTATAGTTATAGTAGCGAAAGAGCGGAAGGGTACCATGAAACGCTTTCGTAGATTCGCATAATTTTTCAGTCTATCCAATGAAAAGATAAAAAGGATGATTCTATATGGATTGTCCTTTTTTATTATAGCAGTTTTTTGCTATAAATATAAACAAGGAAGGAGGATCTGATGCTATGAGTGATATTGTGATTGATAAAGAACAGGATAATGCTCAGCAGAGAGCAGAGAGATATGAAAGATATCTGAAGGAACTGCAGGGAAAGAAAGATCAGAAAGACAAAGAGCAGGAATAATGAAATAGGATGTATATGGGGTACTTGTTTTTTCAAGTGCCCTTTTATACAATTAAAATAAATATTTCAAAAAAACAAAAATGTAAAGACGATATATTTACAAATACTACAAAATGCTTTATTATAAATACAGAGACAATATTAGAATGTAAGGAGTTGGTATTTATGGGAAAGAAAGTAGCAGTGAATTTAAGGCTGGATGAAGATCTTAAGAAAGGTTTTGATCATGTATGCAGCGAAATGGGGATAACAGCAACTGCAGCAATAACAATGTTTGCAGCTAAAACGGTGAAAGAGCAGCGGATTCCGTTTGAACTTACAACATATCCATCGAATGAAGAAGCCTTAAACCGTTATATGGCATATGTCAATAAGGTTAAAAAGTAATTACTATTGAACAGGTAGTCTGTAGGCAATTAGATATCTTTAATGGCATAGGGTGATGAATAATGGAATTTTTTGAATTGAAATTAATAGAAAAGATTGGTCAGGTATTTTCGATTGCAATGCATGATAGAAAATATAATCGTTATCAGTTTATAAAGAAATGGTGCTTTTCAAATACCTGCCAGGCGGTATTTGATTTTGACGAGACATTATGTTCGCAGGCGAAATCTTATATTTTAAGAACATTTGAAAAAGAATACCAGGATAATTTACCGGCGAAAGATGCAGATAGTCCATTATATGAAGATGATGCGTATTGGTTTGGATATCTAATAACTTACTGGCATTTTTTGTATGGCATTTCTGGTAAAGAAATCATGCAAAAGTATGATGTCTGTAAGATACTAGATGAGTTTGATCCATTGCATACACTAAGTATTAAAGCAGCGATCGACAAGATCCGGGAGGATGATAGAAATGAGTGAGATAAAAGTATACCATGGATCATATTGTGAAGTGAAGCAGCCGTCCTTGGATAATGGAAGATTGGATGCAGACTTTGGGCTTGGATTTTATGTAACGCCGGACATAGAAATGGCAGAGAAATGGGCGAGTAGAAAAAGGAGAGCTATTATAAATGAATATATTTTGGAAACAGAAAATTTGCAAAAATACTCATTTGCTTTAAATAAAGAATGGCTGGACTATGTAATAAAAAATAGAAATGAATATGGAAAAAAGGTAATAATCGATGCATACGATTTAGTGATTGGAGCAACAGCAGATGATAAATTATATGCAACTATAGAACAATATGAAAGCGGATTTATAAATGCAGATGTAGCTGTAGAGGTACTGAATTGTATGAAAATTGGTCAGCAGATATGTATAAAATCTCAGAGCGGATTGGAGAAGCTGCATTTTATCAGAAGTATAGAATTATCACCTGAACGAGTTGCTGAATTACGAGAGCATAATCGGGTTGATAGGAAAATAGCAAATCAGATAGCCAGTGAAATAATACGAAAGCACAATAGGCGAATACGATGAGCATATATGCAAATAGAAAAGCCGGAAAGGAGAGCAAATAATGGTAACTTTAAAATTTGTGTTCAATCAGGAAAAACTGAAACAGGCAGGAAAGACCGAAGATGAAATGCTTGCTCCAATGCGGGAGCATGCAAAGAAGTATGAGATCGCAGAGCCGGAGCCGGGATTCTTTGCGAAAGACGGAGAGAATGCTATGTGTGTTATTGGTATGTTTATTCCAGAGATTACAAGAAAAGATGTGCATTATCTGGACTATTTGGATGAATGGACATTTGATATAGATGGCGAAGTAGAAGATTGTATTGAGGAAACAAAAAAATGGTGGAAACACGAACGGAAAAGGGGTGTTTACTATGATGAAGAATAAGGGTAAAAGATTAGTTGTTTTATTAATAGCTGCATGTATGATCCTGTCTATGTTTTCCGGTATGACAGTATCCGCAGCAACGGATGCAGAAATATATGCAACAACCAACACGATCAAGAAAGTTGATGGAAAATATTATTATGTGAATGCATCCGGAAAAATGGATAAAAAGACTGGCTGGAAGAAAGTTGCCGGAAAATACACTTACTATGTTGGATCGAAAGGTAATGTTACTGTAAAGATCACTAAAGGAAAATATTATAAGTGGAGTGATGGTCAGTTTAAGAAGCAGCCAGTGAAGAAGAATAGTACAAAGACCATCAAAGGTAAAGCTTTTTATGTGAATAAAAATGGGAACATTGAGAAAAAAACTGGATGGAAAAAGATAGCCGGTAAGTATGCGTACTATGTAAATAGTAATGGTGTAGTATCTCTTAAAATTACCGGTGGAAATTATCAGAAGTGGAGTAATGGTCAGTTTAAGAAACAGTCCCTAGAAAAGTATAATGGAAAGATTATTACCATCGGAAAGAAAGCATTTTATGTGTCAGAAGATAAGATCGTGCGTAAAACAGGTTGGAAACGTGTTTCGGGTGCTAATTTGTCCAGTATAATGAATCCAAGGGGATACTATGTAGGAACAAAAGGCTCGGTTCTTTATAAGGAAACAGCAAAGGGGACATGTAAGATCACTTCTGCAGGTGAGGTATCTGATAAGCTTATGAAAAATGGTTGGAATGGATCTGTATTTGTAAAGAATGGAAAAGTGCAGATCAAAACGAATGTTACAGTAGGTGGATATATAAATGTATTTGATAAAGATGGAAAGAGAGTGACATTAAAAAAATCCGGCAACAATATCGTAAGATCGGACACAAACGAACCAGTTACTACAAAAGGAGCCTATAAGGTTGGATCTGGCAGTAATAAGACGACCTATTACGTTACAAATAACGGCAATATCAAGAAGAATGGAACAGTTACAGTCAATGGAGTAAAGTATACGGTTGATGCATCGGGAAAATGTACAAAGGTAACTGAAAATGGTTCCGATAATAGTGATGGATCCGGTAATGATGGAGAACAGAATTCTGGTACGAATGGTAATCAGGAGCAGCAGTCTCATGTATGTAAGTGGAAGTTGGTTATGAACAGTAGTTTATCACCGGTTAAGACTAATTATAAAGAACATGCTGCAGTTACCAAGACAGTCAACAAGAAGATCCGAGATGCTTACGATGAGCCGGTATATGGGGAGCGGGTTATATGCAGAATGTGCAAGAAACAGTTCCTGACATATGAGGATTGGGGTGTTCATTCTGATGAAACTAATCACGGTAATTGTAGTCTTGAGGATGTAATTGTAGATACAATTCATCATGATGCAGTCTATGCAGATGTAAAAGAAGTAGTAGAAAAAGAATGGTCAGAATGGGATCAAACATATAAATGTACTGTATGTGGAGATACCATGACAGAGCATGTAGTGTGTGGGGCTACAGAGAATACATCAATGGTAGAAGCCTATATTCCAAATAAAAGTGGTGAATTGGTTGATGATGATGGTAAGGCATATATACGAGTTACCGCTAAAAAACCGTATACATGGACTGGTTCAGTTTTAAATAAAAAGTTATCTGCAGATGAATTTTATAAGACATATGGGTATGTTTATATAGGCTCTTTTGTAAATTATACTTATATTCCTAATAATGATTATATGGAATTATTAAAGGCTCATGGATTTATCAAATAACGATCCAGAACCAAGAAAACCAAGAAGTACTGGAAATTATGAAATCTGCATGATATAGTATAATTAATTTAATAGAAAGACATAAAACCTCTACAGAAATGTGGAGGTTTTGTAATATATAGTGAATTTAATAAAGCAGCCGAGGGGTGTTACACCATATCCGTTCGAGTCTTGGAAGGGAGTGGTGCCTTATGAGTACATATGAGGAATTCATGGTTTTACTTACCATTGCGTTACTTATTGTAGCAATTCTGAATCTTAGAAAATAAGAAAAACACCTCGGCCTGGCAAGCGATGAGGTGTTTTCCTTAAGCTTTATTTGCCGGACGGATAGGTAGTATCTATCGCTCGGCTGTCTTGTTAAGTTCATTATAGCAAAAAAATAATAAAAATCAATGGGTGCCTCTACAGAAATGTAGAGGTTTTGTAATATATAGTGAATTTAATAGGGGAGCCGATGGGGCGATACACCAACTGCTGGAATACAAAAGAAAGGGGTTGGTGCTGATGATTACATTTTCAGATTTAAATGAGTATGTAATAATGCTTTGCGCTGTGATAACTCTTGTGATTTACATATCACGCAAAAAGTAGCGCCCTCTGCTTTGGTCGGCTAGGCGCTACTTATGTAGTAAATACCACCGGCGGCTAGGTGTACTCTAGTCATCGGCTCTCTTGTTAAGTTCATTATAACAAAAAATTGATAAAAATCAATGGGTGCCTCTACAGCAATGTGGAGGTTTTTTATTGCACAAATTGAATATAACAAGGACGATGGTCATAGTGCCGGAGGGATGACAAAGATTCTTCCAGATATGGTGCTTTGACACTCGTCCTTTTTTTATAAATAAAAATATTATTTTCAAAGGAGGACTGAAAGATGTTCAAAATGAAAAGACAGTGGAAAAGGATCATATCCACAATCATGGCTGCACTTATGGTAGTGACAGTCATTCCAGGCAGCTTTAGTTCATCGTCGGCTGCTGAAATTGCAACACCGGGAGATGCTGATCAGACGACAGGATATGTCAAGATCGAAGCAAAACTGCCGGAATCTGATGAGAAAGGAGAAGATGTAACAGGTATTGTATATGAAGTATACAAGGATGCTTCCTGCAAAGATGAAGTAGGCGCATTTGTATTATCCTGTGATGGTAAGGCTTACAGTAATAAGGCTGATGAGCCGGTTGTATATGCAGATCAGGAAAAGATTAATGAGAAGAAGCTGGCTTATCTGGAGCTTCCGGAAGGTACATACTATTATCAGATGGCTGAGAAGCTGTACAAGAGTGAGAAAGAACCTTCTGATCAGAACATAGCTTATGATGATCAAATCTATACTTTTTCTTTAACCGCTAAAGCAACTAAGAAAAAAGCGGTAGTTTTAAAGCCGGAACTTACGACAGTACAGCAGACCGCAACTCCGACCGATGCAGCACCAAAGACAACCAGTGACGGTTTTACAGTGATTGCCGGAACAACTGAGACAGAGATAGCTACTCCGGCAGATGTAGAACCAAGCAAGCAGTCAATTATTGAACCAGTTGCATTTGCAAGAATGATGATGGTTCCAATTCTTCGTGCAGCATCATCAAGCTATTATGCAAGACGTACTACATCGAGTTATATGAGCCCGAAGATGTACTTACAGGATCAGAATTATACGGATCTGTACAGCATTTATTGCGGAGATCACGACAAAGCCGCAGCAAATTATCATGAACCGGGAACAAAGGGAGATCCAGTAACACTACATACATATGGAGCAAGCTCTGGAAGTCCATTATCCAGTCTCGGAAATGACAATGTAGTGAAATCTCTATACTATGGATATAAGAATAGCAAAGCCTGGAATGAGATCCGCCGGAATCTGGACTATTACCGGCATGGTACCGCAAACGGAAATCCTTCTGCAGCATTTGATGTTACGAATGAGTACAATCCAACAAACAAATATAATGCAGAGATTAAAATTGGTACGGTTAGCCTTGCCAATAAGACCGTCAATAACGTGTCTGCTGGTACTGTTACAAAGAAGAACATAGCACCAAGCGGTGAAAAGAGATACTTATATTCTTATGAAGTAAGTAAGAATCTGTCAGCAAAAGGCAGTAATGCCAACATCTATAAATTAGATGAATCCTTTTATAAGGGTACCGGTCATAAATTAACCGGACTTACAGCAAGTGAAAGCTATAAGAGATCCAATATCTATAAGGTGGAATCTCTAGCCAATAGTTATACGATTACTGTTCCAAAGAATGTAATCTGTTATACAACAACCGGAAAAGCAGAGAAGGGCATCAATACTTGCACTTGGACGAAACATGCTGCCGGTGCAGGTGTAACATTATCCGGTGGAACATATTTTATGTTCGTTGCAAAGATTGGATATTCAGGAATAAGCAGCATCGATGCGAATGCCAGTAAAGATGGTTTTGTTGCATATTTCATAGAGCCATCGAGTTCTGTATTTCAGAATTTCTATGCCGGAGAATTATATAATTATTCGGTAGCTTTTGATATCAACTGGGAAATGGATGAAGGATCAGCAAAACTTGAATTATCCAAAATTGCTGCAGACGGATCTACATCCTGGAACTACAATGTTTACAACATGGCAGGTATCAGATATGAAATTTACGATGCAGCCGGAAATAAGGCAACTTCCAGTTCACATACAAGAGGTGATGGAATCACTGTTGCAGCAACAACACAGATTGTACTGTCTTACAATGGTAAAGCGTACATGGATGAAGATGGTAAAAATATTATTTTCGTAAGTCCATCTGCAAAAGCAGTATATAAGAAGTCTCATGATCTGTATACATTTCGGTGGTATCGTGATGATATTCTGACTGATACAAAGTTCTCATACAAAGAAGCAGCAACTACGACTGGCAATACCACAGGAAAAGCAAGCTATTATTACGATGATGGAACAGCAGCAACCAAGGCATTGATTGCCAAACTTGCAGGTAAGAATATTTCCGTCACCGGCTTTGAGCAGGATACAGTTTCACATGATTTTACATTCTCAAATTCTTCCACTGTATCCAATGTTGTTATAAAAACATCAGATAAGAGATCACCGTTCTGGGGAAGCTTCAAACTGACAAAGGTATCTGCATCTACAGCAGCGCAGGATACGGACTACTATAACATGGCGGGTATTAAGTATGGCATCTACGCAGATGATAAAAATGGTTCATCAACTGTAACAGCATCCAGCCATACAAGAAGTGATGGTATCACAGTTGCACCATCAAACCGGGTTGTACTGTCTTACGATGGAGCAGCCTATATGGATACAAATGGAAAGAATGTTGTATTTGTAAATGCAAAAGCGAAAGCATCTTATAAAAATACATATGGATCTCCATATTATTACAGATGGTATAAACACGGATTGTATGAAGATACGACCTATTATTATAAGGAATCCGCACATCTGCTTGAGAGTACGGATAATACAGTAGCATACTATTACAATGATGCATCCGGATCATTCACAGCAGCAATTAATAAGATTTCAGGACAGAATGTTGAAGTAACTGGATTCTTACAGGATACCGAGTATCATGATTTCACGATTCCGGTTGGTGCGTCGGTTGAAAAGAATATCGAGGAAACAACCTCGGATGATATTGATACTGCAAAAGCAATGGCGACGAAGTCTTATGCCGGTAACGCTAGTGAATTAAAGGGTGTTAAGTTCAACTTGTACAAGGTGAGTGGAAATGGTACAGATCCAAGTAAGGGAACATTAGTAGGTGATTACATTCACAATGGTACTGGAATTATTGCTAATATGCTTACGGGAAAAATTAAAGGAGTAGTAGCTGGTACAGGCTCAAATGCAGCCTACTTCACTAATCTTCCATATGGCTGGTACTGTTTAGTTGAGGATGCAGCTACAGCACAGGAACGAGGTTTTTCTGTAGCAGCTCCGGTATACTTAGAAGCAACATCAAGTAATAAGACACTTAATTTCAAGATGTCAGATATCCGTTCCGGCTTAAAGCTTCAAAAGCAGTTTGATAAGACACCGATGAATAAGCTGTGTAACTACAGCTTAGACGGAGCAGAATATAAGGCATATATTACATCCGGCAATGGAGTAGAATCAACCAGTGACTATATTTGTACCTTTACTACGGATGCAGATGGTAATGGTTATGTATCAGACTATAACAAGAATAAGTATTATGCGCTTGCAGACGTACAGAATGGACGTGCATATAAGTTAGTCGGTTTGCCGATTGGCTCCTGGGTATATATCAAAGAAACAAAATCTTCTGCAGGTTGTGATCTTGATTCAAATGCTTATTATCTGCATTTTACAGCAGATAACATGGAGCAGACAGTTACATCAACTGAACCATTGAAGAATGACCCTATCAATATTCAGATCCAGAAAGAAGATAGTACATCAGGGTCTGCATCAGGAGCAGCGTCCCTTGCCGGAGCAGAGTTTACAGTGAAATACTATGATGTTGATGTATCTGGATCAATTAATAAGGATGCAGTATATCAGAAGATAAAAACGATGCAGCCAACTAAAACTTGGTTATACAAGACAGATGAAAATGGTGCTGTTAAGATGGCAGAGGAAGCTTATCTTATAAAAGAACGCAGTAGTGAGCTTTACTACAATAAGTCTGGAAAGCCTATTTTCCCTTATGGTGCAATTACAATCGAAGAAACAAAGGCTCCTGCTGGATATACCAGAACCGGTGCATTTGTAACGACAGATGGAACAGAAAAATCGAATGCTGATGGGCTGATTTTTGTAGTGATCAATAGGGATTACACAACAGCAAAATTCATTGGAACAAATTCATTGATCAAGAAAGAGGTTAATCTCCGTGGAGATATCAAGTTTAAGAAGGTAGCTCTTGATACCGATAAGCCACTTTCCGGTATTGCATTTAGAATCACATCAAAGACAACCGGAGAAAGCCATGTTGTTGTAACCGATGAAAATGGTATGATCGACACATCGGCAATCAAACATTCTGAAAATACCAATGCAGCGGATAAAGATAATAAGACGATATCCGGCACATGGTTCTACGGCAATGACGATGGAGAAAAGAAGATCGATGATTCACTCGGAGCATTACCATACGATGTATATGAGATCGAAGAACTTGCAACGGATGTAAACAAGAAATACAGACTGATTTCTTCTGTTACGGTAGATCTGACAGAGGAAGCTTCTTATACAGACGGATATTTATTATATGATCTTGGAACCGTTACCAACGTACCGGAGCCTTGGATTGGCACAAGAGCATTAGGGGTAAAGACGCAGGATAACATCATTCCGGCAAATGAGAAGGTAGATGTAGAGGATATTAGTGATTATCATTTCTTAGAAGCTGGAAAGACCTATACAATGAAGGGTGTTATAAAAGATCCTGAGACAGGTAAGGCATATAAGCAGCCAGACGGAACATATTCTCTTGGACATAAAGTGTTCACAACCGATTCTGACGATACAGGATATGTCAGTGCTGAAGTACGAACACCACTTGTACTTGATACCACCGGACTTGATGGCAAGAATGTTGTTGTTGCTGAATATTTATTTGAAGGTTCGGACGATACTGACCTTACGATAAATGAAGATGGAACGGTAGATGAAACAGGTGTAGTAAAGACACATACCGGAAGATTAGTCAAGCATGATGATCTGACTTCAAAATCTCAGACCCTTTCTGTTCCAAAAATTACAAAGATATCTGTAAAAAAAGTATGGAATGATGCGGATAATGCGGATGGAATCAGGCCGGAATCAATCAAAGTACAGCTTTATAAAAATGGAAATACAAAGGTTTATGATGCTGTAGAACTTTCAGAAAAAAATAACTGGAGTTATACTTGGGAAGGACTTCCAACTATGGAAAATAATGAGGATATTATTTATGCTGTGGATGAAGTAGAGATACCGGCAGGATATGAAAAAGAAGTCACAAACAAGGAAACAAAATTTATAATTACCAATACCCATGTTCCGGACGTTACAAAGATTTCTGTAGAAAAGGTTTGGGATGATAACAACGATCAGGATGGCATCCGCCCGGCTGCAATTAAGGTACAGCTTTATGCAGATGGTAAAGCATCTGGCAGAACGGTAGAGCTTTCCGAGAACAATGGTTGGAAATATACCTGGAAGGATCTTGATAAACAGAAAGACGGTGAAGATATCGTATACACAGTAGATGAAGTAGAAGTACCGGATGGATACATTAAGACCGTGACAAGCAAGGGTACAGCCTTTACGATCACTAATACCCATACGCCGGAAACAACTGCAGTAAAGGTAACGAAGGTCTGGAAGGATTCTAACGACAAGTACCAGAAGCGGCCGGGCAGTATAAGAGTGCAGCTTTATAAGACTGTAGCCGGTGAATTAGAAGCCGTTGGAGAGCCGGTAACGCTTGATAAGAGCATGAACTGGACATATACATGGACAGACCTTGCACTACAGGAAAATGGCATAACGATCATCTATACCGTAGATGAGATTAGTGTTCCGGAGGGTTATACAAAGACTGTGACAAAGGATGCTGACAGCAATATTACAGCATTTATCATCACGAACAGTAAGCCGGACACACCTAAGACTGGAGACAGTTTCCGACTGATCCCGGTAGCTGTACTGATGGCTGCAGCATTTGTAACCGGTGTATTCGTATGGCGAAAGAAGCGGAAGAAATAAATAAAAATTTAACAACAAAGAACAAATAAATAGGCAGAAAAAACAGGCAACTGCATCATTTGTCAGATCAATAGATCTGGCCGGATGATGTAGCTGCCTATTTTTATGCCAGCAGATAAGAAAAGAAAAAAGGAGAAATTTATCTATGGAAAAAAAGAGAATAAGTAGAAAATTATATCGAATTGCATACATCATTATTGGTGCAATCCTGGCGATGCTTCCGAAACTTCCTGTTTTGGCATCATCTACAACAGAATCGGTACAGGATGCCGCAAATGAACTTGCAGAATCGGTAACCAGACCCGTCAGGATCATTAACAATGTAATCGTAGTTGTAGCAGCCGTTATTGGTGTATTTATATTCTTGAAAGGATTAATTACAGAGTTTATACCCGGCATTCAGGGCAGGGATTTAAATTCTACTATACAGGGGATTTTTATGATGTTGGTTGGAATCATTTTGATTTTTCTTAAACTATTTTTGAGCCTTGCAGGGATAACCATCTAAGGTGGGAGGGGTAAATATGTATATATCAAATCATATGCCTCTGTTTTCCCTTTCTGATATCTGGGATACTGTATCGAATGTTGGCAGTGAGGTGTCGGATATCTTTCATGATACAGGAAGCTGGTGTGCCGAGTTGGTAAACTCGGCACTTTCCCTATATCAGAATTTTGTTAATGTCGGTCTTAAGGTGATTCAGCGTCCGGTCGATTCGGTTGGATTTACAGATTTTTGGACTGTAATTGATCTGATTTCAAAGGTGTTTGGAATTGTTGGTACGTCCATTATATTATTTGCATTTTTGTATCGGGTCATGGATGAGGCATTACAGCAGCAAATGGATATCTGGACATTTGGGAAGTCTGTAATACGACTGAATCTAGGTGTTGTTCTTGTAAATAATGCACTTACGATCGTAAAAGCAATATTAAATGCAGGGGTCGAAATATCAAATGGTATATATCGACTTGTCAGTGGAACAAGTGCAGATTTTGCAGATCCATTGACACTTGATGATATGTCATTTCGAAGACTTGCAACCGGGGTATCCGGTATGAAAGCATTATTTACATTTCTTCTTTATCTGTTTGGGGCACTGGTAATTGTTGTATGTGGCGTTGTAATTGTTGTAGCGGTGTATCAGCGTATATTTACTATTTTTATGCTGATTCCGTTTGCCCCATTCTCCATTGCAACCTTTCCAATGCCAGACTGGAAAGGACATGAGATATTTCAAGGATATGTAAAAAGTATACTTAAGACCTCGATGGAAGCAGTATTAATAACATCAGCACTTGCTTTTTCATTTATCCTTATTCATTCCGGTACAACAATGCGGGAGCTCTTTCCTGCAGATCTTGATGATACCCAGGTAACAATAACCGTTCGTAATTCATCAGAACTGAATGTTTTGTATTATTCAAGGGAATATGGAAGGCTGCCGATCGGAACATCCCAGTTTGATGATGCTGTAAGTTGGGATGAGCTGTCGGATGAAGTATTATCGGTGATCAATTATAACCGTAATAAAGAAGTGGTTACACAGATGGATTCAGATAATGTGTTTAATGGAATTAATTCGGGTATTTCATCTGTTTTCGGCACAATTGGATTAAAGAAATACAATAATGCGGTTATGACATTTGATGGGCATGATATATCAGGTTCCCTGTTCCGGATCATGACTGCTTCGGCAGATCGACAGAATTATCCGGCAACACTGGTGATATATGGTGAATTATCCTGGTTGGGAATTCTTACGGTATTGTTGCGTATTGTGTTTCCATGTGTTGTAGCCGCAAGCTGCATTAAGGGAATAGAGGGCTTATCAGCTAAGATTATAGGAGGATATTAATGGAATTAGACATGATAGAAGATATACAGACAATTGTTAATCGGGAATTATTTCCGGGAACGAAGATGTGGCAGTATATATGCCTTGCAGCATCTCTTCTGCTTAGTGGAATTATTACCATTCTGTTATATGGAAAAGTAGATGCAACATTAAATGGAATGATAGCAATGGGGATTATGACATTACCTGGGGTGCTTGCATTTTATAAAAGGAATGGTTTGAATCTGCTCGAGATTATAAAACAAAAAAGATATATGAAAGTATACATTTATGAGAAGAGAGAAACAACGGAAAGGGGGATGATCATTCATGGATGAATGGAAAGTTTATAAACGATGCGACAGTTTCCGGGTAAAAACCCCAAAGTGTGTAAATGACTTGATCGAAGTAGGAAGCATTTCCGACACCGGTATATTTGGCTTAGGAAATATATATTCAAAATCATTTCAGATAGCTGATATTAATTATGATATCTTATCGGATAATGAAAAGATAGCAAAGCTTGAAAAGTGGTGTCAGAACTTAAATGCTCAGAGAGTACCTTATAAGATTACGATCAATAATCGGGTACGGAATATGCAAGAGTACCGGGATAATCTCTTATTTGAGAAAAAAGGGGATGCTACGGATCAACTTTGTGATGATCTGAATCAGGAGATCCTGTGCAGAATATGTGGAGAGCAGAATGGAATTAAGCAGGAGATGTATCTGACAGTCCGAAAAGAAGCAGATACTTATCAGGCTGCAGAAGCTTATTTTAATGCGATTGATATTGAGAAAGGATATCAAAATATAGGATCGGATCTGGTTCCGCTTGATGCAACCCAAAGATTGCAGATCCTTCATGATGCCTATAACAGTGCAGATGAAAATTATATAACCTTTGATTTTAAATCGGCTATTGAGAATCATGTGGATTTTCTTGATTATATCGTACCAGGTAAGATGGATTTTACACATGATGATTATTTTATATTTAAAAATCATGGTAAAGAAAAATATGGTTCCTGTTTGTATGTCAGGTTTCCAAGAACGGAACAAACCAGATTATCAGACCGATTCTTATCAAAGGTTATGGATCTTAATCTACCTATGATCGCATCCCTTGATGTAATGCCGATACCGCAGTCTGAGACGAAAAGACTATTAGAAAAAAAGGATAGTAAGATCGCAAGACTGGTTCGGCATCAGAACAACAGTCGTGTCGATAAGATGGATTTTCATTCAGAATTATCAACAACGATTCAGATAGACAAAAAGAATTTAAAACGTCAATTAAATGATTTTGAAGAAAACGAACAGCACCAGTATTATGTGATGTGCAATTTTGTTGTTTTTGCAGATAACTTGGAAGAGTTAAGAAATCGGTGCAGCAAAGTGATCAATACAGCTACCGGTGTTGGGATGGATATTGACTATAGTTATATGAAGCAGCGGGAAGCATTTAATACGATATTGCCGATCGGAGTCAAGAATGTAGCGAATGGAAGAAATATGCAGACGAAAGCGGTGGCATCTTTTTTTCCATTCAAGATGCAGGAGATCTTTCAGCCGGGTGAATTATTCCTTGGACATAATGATAAAACAAAGTCGATTATCCGAGTAGACAGACGGTTATTAATCAATCCGCATGGCTGGTTGCTTGGTGTTACCGGCGCTGGTAAGACGGCTGCAGCATCGGTTATGATGCTTGAAAATTATCTGGGATCGGATGCAGATATCATAGTTGTATCTCCCAAAAATGATTATGAAGAGTTTGCAAGACGAACCGGTGGACGGTTTTATGATATATCACCCCAAGCAGATGTACATTTTAATCCATTTGCCTATTTTGACAATGGAAAACGCTTAGAGGTAATTGGTGAAAAAACAGATTTTGCATTCTCTCTGATTGAAACTGCAAAGCAAGATGAATTAACGCATGATGAAACGACAGCGATCGATCAGGCAGTTCAGACAGCATACACATCTATTTCAGGAACCATTTGTTTACATGATATATATAACTGTCTTGCGTTTCAGAACACAAAAGCTGCAGAAGATGTCCGGAGATATCTTCGGATATTTGTGGAAGGTTCTTTGAACATATTTGCTGAAAAGGAGCAGATAGATAATTCTGGCAGGGTTACAGTATATGGTTTAAAAAATATAGGCTCCAAGCTTCGAAATCTGGCAATGCTTGTTATGATCGAAAGCATCAAGGAGCAAGTTTTTTATAACTATAGTATTGGACGTGCAACCTATCTGTACTTAGATGAATTACCACAGATCCTTATTACACCACAACAGGTTGAATTTATTAATTCCATCTGGATGCTGTTTCGGTCTATGGGATGTATCATAACCGGAATGGCACAAACAATAACCCAGTTGCTTGATAATTACCGAACCAGAGAGTTACTTGAAAATTCAGAGTTTATGATGATCATGAAACAGAAGGATGCTGCGAGAAATCAGTTAGCCGAAAATCTCGGATTAAGCCAGTCGGAGCTTTCCTATATTTTTGAAAAATCAGAACCGGGTAAAGGAATCTTAAAGGTTGGAACTGCAACCGTTCCGTTTGACCTTTCTCTTAAAAAAGATACTGAACTTTATAGCATGATCAATACGGATTTCCATGAGATTCATAAAAGATAGGTGATGTTATGTTAGAAGAACAAAAGCACATATTGGCTGACCGTTTACAAAAGGAGAGATACCGCCAGGCAGAACAGCATTATCTTACTTCCCCTGCGGAACATACCGAACCAAATCCGACGTATCAATCCGATACCGATCAACAGTATAATGGTTCAGATAAGTGTTTTATAGATGAAGGAGAAGCAAACAATAGTCTGACCGGTTTGGATACGGACTACCAAAGAAATGCTAGGGCGGAACGGTATCAGCAAAGGAAAAAGAATGAATCGGATTTAAAGGCAGATGAACCCTATTCCCCTTTTGTTTCTTTATCATCGGAAAAGAAGGAGAAAGATACAGATTCAAAAAAGCAAAGTCGACAGTATGCAGCAGGTCGTTTCCAAAAGCGGGTGAGTGGATCTGCAGATATGCGAAAGGAAATGAACCGGCAGCTAGGAAACGATCAGCCGGGACAGGCTGAGAATATTTCTTTTGAAGAACAGACAAAGCAGCCGGAGCAGCATATAACGGCAACATCGCAACAGTCGCAATCATCCGGAACGACAGCACGAGGAAAGCTTACCGGATTATCTGCAACCCAAAAAGATGCAAGAAAGGAAGCACAAAAGGAGACACAGAAAGAAGCACAGAAAGAAGCACAGAAGGAGGCTGTTTCATCTGCTGCAGAAGAACAGGCAGAAAACGGAGGAGATCTGTTAGGACATGCATTATCGGCAGTAAAGAGTTCTGCAAAAATAGCAATAACGACTACCAGTCGGATTTTAACAGTACCAAGCGAAGTATCTCAGAAACTTAGCCGTGCGGAGCAGATAAAGGAACAAGTCATCAACATGGAAGTAGATAAGATGGCATATAATGCGACGATTAAGACCACCACAAAAGTCGTAACAAAAACAATACGTTCCATCGGTAGATATCTTTGGAAGATTATAAAAGAATTTTTAAAAAAAGAATTCTTAGTTTTATTATTATTCTTTCCATTTGTAGTTCAAGTTGCGGTTGTTTTACTTGTTGTATTTGTGGCACAGGAAAGCGGAGATACTTACAGACTGGAAGAAACAACTGCGATTGAAAGCAATACGACTACAGTTTCAAATCGTTCAGAAGCGGAAATTATAAATGGCTATGTTTTTTTCAATCAAGGTGACTATTCAAATGCTATGGGTGTAGGTTCAGATGGACGAGTACGAACAATTGCCGGTTCTGGATGTGGACTTACAGCTATTGCAAGTGTCCTATGTAAATGGACGGATCGAACAGATATTACGCCAGAGACTGTATTAAACTATGCATTAAACGGTGCATCCGGAAGCCGATGTAGTATTGTATTGGTATCTTCTTCGATGATATCAGGACTTTGTAATCAATATGGGCTTACTTATACAACCATTATCCCTAAAAGTCGAGAGCAGCTTCGGGATGCTTTAAATGCCGGTAAAAGCGTAATTGTATTACTGTCCAACCGAGCGAGATGGTGTAATGGTAATTATGTTACAAGTAATACACATTATATTGTACTTATGGGATATTCTGAAAATGGAACTATCCTGTGTATGAATCCTGCAGGGGGAACCCTTTGCTATATAACGGAGGATACAGTTGTAAATGATACAGGAACAGATACATTTCATGTAATTTATAAAGAATAGGAGTAGTTTATGAAAAAGAAATTATTAATACTGTATGCATCAGTTGGTATTATCATTCTGGTCTGTCTTATCTGTATGACTTTAAACCGGAAGAAGCAGAATCAAACGGAACCGGTATCAACAGAATTAAATACGGATGTTACAACGGAAAGTGTATCGGAAATGAGTACGGAGCAGGACAATTCGGAGAGCGAATCAGAGAGTATTACACTTTCTGAGGATAATTATATTGAAACAATTAAACAGATCATATCTGGTCAAACAAATAGTCAGACACCTGTTACAAAAGCGTGCCTGGCTTCTTTTGATTCTGCAGATCTTTCAGGGATCATTTCCATTACTGAAATACCGGAGATGTGTTCTTATGCAGATCGTAAAGCTTGTTTTAACATCACAACATCGTCCGGAACGAAAAGTTATGCTGCAGGTTTTACGATCGTTAATGGAAAGATGAATTATCTGGAAATCTATTATGTACCAGGTGCAGAAGGAGGTGTTTAGGAGTTGACTGTTAAAGAAAAAATTGATTTTGAGAAAGAACAGTTCTTATCTTATCTCCTGCTCAATTCAAGAGCAGATCTGATATCGAAGTCGTATGAAATTGTATTAAAAACTGCAATCTACGATCGGTTGTATGAGATGCTTCCCAAGCTGTCAGAACGCCAGGCAAATAAAATTCTTCTTACCGACAATATTGTTGATTTTATATATCTAAAGAAGAAGGATGATCTGGAATTACAGAAAGGGCAGATCACTTCGTATTCATGGAACCGAGTTATGAAAGAACTAATATTTTGAGAATGCTGCATAAAGTTTATGCAGCATTTTCTTTTAAGGAGGGTTGTACCATGTACAGACCATATTCAGAGTTAAAAGCGGAGACAGCAGCCATTAAGCAGATCGATATCCAGATGATTGCAGAAGAAATGGGATTTACGTTTAAAAGGCGTGGATCTCATTTGGAATGCAGAGAGATTCCCGGAATGGTTATTTTCCTAGAAACCAATACATATCATAATTTTTATACCGGAAAGAGTGGATCGGTGATCGATCTTGTAATGGAGTATGAATATAAAACATTTCCAGAAGCAATCAGAGAATTGTCAAAGTATTTGTCTGGATCGCATCAACAAATGAATAAATACCAATCGAAACCGGAATCAAAACCATTTCGGCTACCGCCAATTAATAAGGACTATCGTAGGGTATTTGCTTATTTAAATCAAACAAGAGGGATTGACAGCGAATTAATAGCAAAGCTGATGCATGAACATCGAATTTATGAAGAAGCGAATCATCATAATGCTGTATTTCTGGCAGGAGACAGAAAGGGGTTTATTCAGCATGCCTTTATCCGTGGAACAATTACCGGAAAGCAGTTTCGTGGAGATGTTGAAGGATCAAATAAAGATTATGGTTTCAATATCGAAGGAACCAGTGATCGGCTAGTTGTATTTGAAGCTCCTATTGATCTGCTTTCCTATAAGACATTATATAAAGAATCACCGGACCACCTTCTTGCACTTGGAATGCTTGCACAATCCCCAGTGTATACTTATTTAGCGGAGTATCCAGAGGTGAAAAGGCTCTTATTTATTCTGGATAATGACAAAAAAGGGCGGGAAGCAGCAAGAAGATATGAACGTGAATTTGCAGATCATGGGTATGAGATCAATCATGATGAAATTAATGTCAAAATGTGGTATGCAGGAACAAAGGATGTAAATGACTATCTGCTTGCTGTAAAGCAGCAACGGCTTCCCAAACAATCAAAACAAGCATGTCGGAGGTGCTGATGAAGAATTTAATAGATGAGATGAATCTGTTTTTACAGGCAGAAGGAGCCTTGTTCGATCGGAGCCTGAATGATGGGGATATGGAGCAAGAGATGGAGATCATTCAGCAACAAGATGCTCACGATAAATCCAGTTCTTTCTTAACGGCTGATAGAAACTGTTTATAAAGACTTCATTGCATGGAAATAGTACAGATGCTATAATAACACTTGGGTGTTATCATAACACGGTAGGCGGTTGCCCTTCTACGGAGGGACTGTGACCCTCCGATTACATAGAAACCCATTTGGGAATCTTGAGGAAAGGAGGGCTAAGCCAATGAGTATTGTTGATTTTATTGCAGTAGTAAGCTTCGGCTTAACCTGCTTTGGATTAGGATATTCCTTTGGTAAGGATAATACAACACAGAAATAGCCGCCCCGGTCTGGTAAACTGAGCGGCTATTTCGGCTAAAAGTTATCGGGTCAACCGTCTATCGGTAACACCTTTTCTATAAGTATATTATCACGCTCAAAAGAAAATGTCAAAAATATATAGAAACAGAAAATGGATACAGTAAAATGCCACGAACAATGTTCGTGGTTTTTTGTTGCAATTTTATAAGGGGAGCATTCCAAATGCCCTTTTTGGATGTGCCTGCCTATTCTTGGCGGCAGCCAATATTATACGGTATAGATATGTGCCGGGGGTATTAGGGGTGCTCCCCTAACAAGTTGGCGTTTTGTATGGACAAAATGCGTGACTTGCTAACATGTAACAAAGTTATATGTTAGCAAACAGGCAAAAAGTGTCTGCAAAGTGTCCATAACGTGTCCATAGACAAAAAAGTGTCTATAACGTGTCCATAAAA
>ENA-ORUI01001736-ORUI01001736.1-human-gut-metagenome-genome-assembly--contig:-NODE-1736-length-20697-cov-2.679004_pt1 | contig 20697 bp, 18 predicted proteins | sample MGYA00242078_ERZ509205 | MGnify/ENA primary metagenome ERZ509205 (study PRJEB26280, sample SAMEA2338828) | human gut metagenome | biome: human gut; feature: human-associated habitat; material: faeces... | reverse complement strand
TTAGAAGGTGAACGTTAAACGCTTTCTCTTTTCATCCTAATTTAAAATGATATAATAAAATTTAGTAAAAGAACGATCGGAAAGGAGGAGACGGCATTGCAAAAAAAGGATATTACGGAAACCCTGCTTGTGATGGCAGGTAACATGATATTGGCATTGGGTGTTACGGTCTTTGTATTGCCTAACGATGTACTGACTGGAGGGCTGACCGGGATCGCGGTGGCCTTAGAGCCGGTGATCCATATCGAGCCGACCCTGGTGATCAATGTGATGACGATTGTCCTGTTTTTTGTCGGTACAGCTTTTCTGGGAAAAAAGTTTGCTGTGAAAACACTGCTTTCTACCGTGTTTTATCCGTTGTCGCTGTCTGTTTTCTCCTGGATCGTAGCAACTCAGTTTCCGGAAAATTATTTTGTGATGGATAAGTATCTGGCAACGATTTATGGCGGTATCCTGATGGGGTGCGGGGTAGGACTGATCTTTCGCTGCGGTGCAAGCAGCGGGGGAATGGATATTCCGCCGCTGGTCCTTCATAAATACACCCGTCTTCCTTTATCAACGCTGGTCATGATCACCGATGCCCTGACGGTCATGCTGGGAATTGCCACCTATGGTCTGCAGGCAGCTTTGATCGGGATCATTTCGGTATTTGTAAGTTCGGTAGCGATTGATAAGATGCTGACCCTGGGAGCCATCAAGTCAAAAAGCTGTATGATCATTTCCGACAAACATGAGGAAATGCTGGCCTATATCCATGAAGTGCTGTATCGCGGGACGACGATTCTGGAAGGACATGGCGGTTATACCGGAGAGAAGCGGCCGGTCATAATGGTCGTAGTTTCGAAAAAACAGTATCCGCTGCTTCAGCATGAGGTATTGAAGGTGGATCCGAATGCGTTCATTATTGTCAATGACACAGATGAAGTTCACGGGCTTGGTTTTACATATGAGGAAGAAGATTTCTGAACATGAAGGAGAATGAGATACATGAGACAATATTTTAACTATCACGGACATACCAAACGCTGTGGACATGCCAGAGGAGAAGATGAGGAATATGTGCTTGCCGCTATTTCGGCCGGATACAAGACCATTGGTTTCAGTGACCATGCGCCTTATCCCGATCAGTATAATGAACATGAGCGCATGGATATGAGCGAGCTGGAAAATTATATTTACTCTGTCAAACAACTGCAGCAGAAATACAAAGATCAGATTGAAATCTTTATCGGCATGGAAATAGAAAATTATCAGGCCTACAAAAGAGAAATCAAAGCCTATCGGGAACGGCTGGATTACTGCATCATCGGGCAGCATTCCATGGCTTTGCGCGATGGCATGGCGCTGGGAGATTATTATCTGGAATCAGACGATGCGCATGTCCTGCTTTATGCAGGACAGATCAAGGAAGCGCTGGAGGAAGGTCTGGCAGATATTGTTGCTCATCCGGATCTGTTCATGTACGGACGCAAAGAGTGGAACGAAAGCTGTGAAACGGCAGCTAGAATGATCTGCGATGCTGCTCAAAAAGCAGATATTCCCTTAGAAGTGAATCTGGGAGGCATCAAATACGGAAAGCGGGCATTGGGGAAAGAGACCCGCTATGCTTATCCGTATCGGAAATTCTGGGAAATCGTGCAGCAGAAGGGAAATAAAGTGGTCTATGGCCTTGATGTGCATGCACCGCAGGAATATTTGGAGAAACATCGCTTTGAGATGATCGATCCGATTTTGGAAGGTCTGGAGCTGAACTTTGTCACAGATCTGAAATTTAAGCATAAATTATAAATTATATAAAGGGGGAGACAGGGATGAAAAATAACAGGAAAACAGGATTGATTGCTGCCGCGGCAGCAGTGATCGTTGTCATTGTTGCGGCCGTATTGTTCTTTCTGCTCACGCAGCCGTCACCAACGAAAACACTCAAGGAATTCACGGAGTTATTGCAGGAAGAAGATTATGAGGGCATGTATGCGTATTTGAGCAGCAGTGCACAGGAAAACTGGAACAAGGAAGATTTTATCAATCGAAACAAGAATATTTACAGTGGCGTGGAAGCGCATGATATTTCTTTTACGAATATGAAGAGTGAAGAGAGCGAGGAAGGGGCAAATGTCACTTATCATGAAAGCATGGAAACTGCTGCAGGCAGTGTTGCATTCGATCATGGGGTGTTCATTGTCAAAGAAGACGGAAATTACCGCATTGACTGGGACAGCTCGTTTATCTTCCCGCAGCTCAGCGATGAGGACAGCATCAGCGTACAGGTCCTGAAGGGCAGCCGGGGCTCGATCCTCGATCGAAACGGTGAAGCGCTGGCACAGGATGGAACCGTATATCAGGCTGGCTTTGTTGCCGGTTCACAAAATGACGGATCCTTTGGTGAACTCGCGAAAGTCCTGAACATTTCTCAGGACAGCGTCAAACAGGCAATGTCGGCGTCATGGATCCAAGACGGCATGTTTGTTCCTGTGAAGACAATATCGCAAAAAGATTATGAATCTCTGAAAGATAAACTCGACAGCATTGCGGGTGTCAGTGTCCAAAGCACAAGCGGACGCGTTTATCCGTATGCCGAGGTCTGTGCACATTTGACCGGTTATGTACAGACAGCTACTGCAGAGGATCTGGAAACATATGCCGATAAAGGCTATACCCAGGATACCTTGATCGGGAAAAGCGGACTGGAAGGTGCCTATGAGGAACAATTACATGCACAGGATGGTGTGGCAATCCTCGTCTACAATGCCAATGGCCAGAAAAAAGACACCGTTGCCGAGAAAGCGGCAGTGAATGGACAGGATATCACAACGACAATCGATATAAACGTGCAAAAAGAACTGTACGAACAGATGGGAAGCAACGAAGGTGCTGCAGTGGCCATGAGCTCGACGAGCGGTGAGGTGCTAGGCGCAGTCAGTACGCCGTCTTATGATCCTAACGATTTTGCCAACGGCATGGACAGCAGTGCCTGGGAAAAGCTGAGCAGCGATGAAAAGAATCCGTTGCTGAGCCGCTTTCAGTCAGCCTACTGCCCGGGTTCCACGTTTAAGGCAATCAGCGGTGCCATCGGCTTGGAAAGCAAAACGATTACTGCAGATACAGTGTTTAAAAAATATGACCGCTGGCAGAAAGATGACAGCTGGGGCGATAACTATGTGACGACGACACAGCATTATGATGCGGACAGCAATCTAGCCAACGCACTTCGCTATTCAGACAATATCTTCTTTGCACAGCTTGCCGATAAGATCACGGCTTCGACTCTGTCATCCTCTTTGGATAAACTGGGCTTCAATGAAACCGTACCTTTTGAGCTGAGTTTAGCGAAATCCACATACGGGGATGATCTTAACAATGACCAGAAACTGGCAGCGACCGGTTATGGACAGGGCGATCTGCTTGTGAATCCGGTTCATCTGACAGCACTTTATACTGCTTATGTCAATGACGGATCGATCCTTCAGCCATATCTGATTTATGACAAAGGCGAAAAGAAGATATATAAGGAAAACGCTTATAGCAGTGAGACTGCCAAGATCATGCTGGAAGATCTGCGCAAAACGATGGACAGCTATGGAGAAAATGCTACAAATGCTGCCGGGAAGACCGGGTCGGCAGAGGTAGACAACGGGAAGGAAGTCATTGGATGGACCTGTGCGGTCAATGATCAGGTGGCTTTGACCGTCATGATGGAGAACACAAAAGAAGAAGGTTCCAGTCTGTATGTAGAACCGATTGCTGAAAAAATACTGGAAAACATTACGAAATAATCAAAAAATAATATGCGTATCCAATGGTATCGATACTGTTTTATCGGTGGACGTCATTGGGCCTGTAACGGTGAAAAAACAAAATCTATAGTAAACTTAATAGCGAACTCGAGCTTTGGACATTCAAGCCAAAAGGAGTTCGCTTTTATTATGGAGCGTAATGCTTTTTTCGCTGTTCGATTCCAAGGATGCGGAGCTGATATAAGAAATGAACAAAAATCGGTGATAATGGTGATTCTTTATAGATCATGAAAAATAAAAGAGAGGCGCGGCGGCCTCATCGTATTTTCAAATTACTTAACTGTTGTGTTCATTTTCTTTTTTGTTCTTCAGTTCTTCCAATATGCAATCTAATTTATATACAATCAGAGTACCGAAAATAAGGATAAATATTGAAATGAGTACGATCTCTATTGGAGCTAGAACTAAACAGAGAATAGAACCTAAGATTATAATTAAAATAGACTTTTTTTTATTCATAACATTTTTCCTTTCTTGATGAAAAAAATAAGTGAAGACTGTACCTCTTGCCATGAGGTCGTGACCGTATGCTTCACTTCATGAAAATGAAATACACGGACCAGGTGAGCTGAAAATACCAAAATCGAAGTCCGCTTCGTTTGCTGACTGGGGATAAGAAACGACAAGGAAAGCTGTTTCGTTAGGTCCATGAAAAGAATCACTGATTTGATTGACAGCGATAACTGCATCTTCATTTCGAAAAATCGGCTTCAAGTGAATCGTTAATTTCTGAATCAAAGAAAATTTAAGTTCACGGTACCTTTTGGAAGGCCCGAATATATAATTTGCATGCTGTCCCTGTTTACAGTATATAAGATACAAGGAATATGACAATTCTTATATCTGTTTAAGGGTTGTGTTATAATTATCCAAATATGACGCATAATAACATATGATGATGTCACTCTAAGAAATGGAGATGGCATCTTTTTTCATATGAAGAAGCAGAAAAGGTAAATAATCGGACGGCAAAATGAACAAAATACAGATGGCAGGAGCGGCGCATCACTTACAGATATGAAATATTTAATGAAAAAAAGATGATTTTGTGCGATAATACCAACAAGTGAGGAGGCAGGCAAGTGAGAATCAAAGAAGTAATCGTCGTGGAAGGACATCATGATACCAATGTCCTGCAGCAGTATTTTGACTGTGAGACAATTGAAACGAACGGACTTGCGTTATCGGCTGAAACACTGGAACTGATCAAAGAGGCACAGCAGCGCTGCGGAGTCATCATCTTTACCGATCCGGATTATCCCGGCGAAAAAATCCGTCGTATGATCAATGATGCGGTAGATGGATGCAAGAATGCTTATATTGAAAAGAACAAGGCAAAGACACCGAAGAAAGTCGGTGTGGAACATGCCCGCCGGGAAGATTTGTTAGAAGCGCTGGAACATTGCTTTACGTATACAGAACAAAACGAAGTGACATTTACGATGGATGATATCATGGAATTAGGGCTGCAGGGAAAAGCAGACAGTGCTGTCCGCCGGGAATGGCTGGGCAGGATGTATCATCTGGGAAAACCGAATGCGAAAACCTTGCTGAAACGTCTGAATCTTCTGCAGGTGCATCCGGATGAAGTGAGGGAATTGTTGAAAAAAGGAGGATTTGCATGAAAAAGCCGATTGCGACGCCATCCATGACCAAGGAAATCCTGGAACGCCATGCGCTTTTTGCCAAGAAAAATTATGGTCAAAATTTCCTGGTGGACAGCGGTGTGGTCGATAAGATTGCCAGGAATGCTGTTGTCAGCGATCATTGTGCAGTTTTTGAAATAGGTCCCGGCATCGGGGCATTGACACAGTATCTGTGTACATATGCGAAACAGGTTGTCTCTTTTGAAATTGATGAGCGGCTGAAGGATGTATTGGCTGATACGCTGTCTGAATTTGATAATTTTACCCTGGTGATGGAGGACTTCCTGCAGGTCGATCTTGCACAATGGGTGGAGCGTTACCGTGCGCAGGGATATGATGTGGTAATAGCCGCTAATCTGCCTTATTACATCACGACACCGATTTTATTCAAGATTTTTGAATCCGGGGCAGATATCGCCGCAATTACGGTCATGATGCAGAAAGAAGTGGCAGACCGTTTTTATGCACAGCCGGGCAGCAAGGATTATAATGCGCTTAGTGTCATCACGCAGTTTCGCTGCAGCGTGCATCCGGTGATGAAGGTGCCGCGCAATGTTTTTATGCCGAAGCCGAATGTGGACAGTGCTGTTCTGCAGTTTCGCTTTATTGAACATGAGCCTTTGGATGAGGAACGTTTCTTTGCCATGGTCAAGGCCTGCTTTGGCATGCGCCGCAAAACCATCCTTAATAATTTTTCGTCGGTATGTGAAAACAAACAGCATGCTGAAAAAATGTTGATAAGTTCGGACATCGATCCGCGTGTAAGAAGCGAGCAGCTGGATCTGAAAGCTTTTTTACGTTTGTATGAGGTATATGAAAATGAAAGTGGAAGCACATGCTAAGATCAATCTGGCACTGGATGTTGTAAAACGAAGAGAAGACGGTTATCATGATTTGCGCATGATCATGCTGCCGCTGCAGCTGCATGATACACTTCATGTGGAGCTGGCACAGCAGGATGAGCTGACCTGCGATGACGAAAGGATGCCGCTGGGAGAAAACAATCTTATTTTTAAGGCGCTTCGCTATCTGCGCGAATGCTGGGATCTGCAGGGCTGTTTCCGGATCCATGTGGAAAAAAGAATTCCGATGGAGGCCGGTCTGGCTGGAGGAAGCGCCGATGCCGGTGCCATTATCCGGGCGGCACTGTCGCTGAACGATCGTGAGTCGGATATCAGCAAAGCGGCCCGCGGGGCAAAGCAGGTCGGTGCGGATGTACCCTTCTGTGTACTGGATCAAAGTGCCAGAGTGGAAGGGATCGGGGATGTCGTAATTCCCTTGAGCGATCATTGTGATTTTGATATTCTTCTGGTCAAGCCGCCGACCGGTGTTTCAACAGGGAAGGCGTATCAGACACTGGATTTTACTTGCGCCGTTCATCCTGATATCGATCGCGTTCAGCAATGCCTTTTAAATGATGATTACACGCAATTGTGCAAAAGCCTTGGCAATACTCTGGAACAAAGCGCTTTTTTGCTGAACCCCGAGGTGGCAAAGCTGAAACAGTCACTGATCAGCAATGGCGTGGATGCCGCATTGATGTCCGGCAGCGGTTCGACCGTTTTTGCATTGGGACGTGATCGCAGATTGCTTCTTGATCTGCAGCAGCTGTATGCAGAGAAAGGGTATTTTGCCGCAGTGACTTCACGCAAGAGATAGAGGATAGGATATATGGAATGGATCTCGAAAATAAAAGCTTTTTATCATCGAAAGCTCGATGGGTACAGTTTTGAGGAATATCTGATCATGTTTGTGACATGTTCTATTTTTCTTCCTTATTTCTGTTCGATCGCAGCTGTCCTGTTTACATTGTGTTATCTGATCTTTACACATCAGCTGTCCGCAATCATCCGCAGGACACCGCATGCTTTCTTTGCCTTTGCCTTCTGTTTTCTTTCCTTTGTTGTATCTGCATTTTACGACAACGGAATCGGAATGGTTCAGTCACTGGGCATGCTGATCATCTTTCTGTACTATATGTTTTACCGCAGCATCATCAATAAGCGTCTTTTCATCCTGCTGATCGATGCCTGCTGCATCATTTCCATTTTCTGCTTTATTTGGGCATTGATGGAATACTTTCGTATCATCGACCATTTCGGCTATAATTTTTTTGAGCTGGAAATTGAGGATGCCCCGCGCTGGAGGGTGAATTCAACATTCTACAATGCCAATTTATATGCCATGATGATCGAATTTTTGGTGTTGTGCTGTGTGTATAAGCTTCTGTATTCCAAACAGCTTCACCGCATTTTGTTTTACTGGGCCATTATCATCATCAATTTATTCGGTCTGTATCTGACCGGCTGCCGAACGGCATGGGGATCTTTTATACTGGCCATCCCTGTTATGTTCCTGCTGACAAGGCATAAAAAGTCATTCCTTTCTTCAATGGCCTTGCTGCTGAGCGGAGCAGGTGCCGTGTTATTTGATCCGAGCCTGTTGCCTCGCAGCGGTTTTCTTGATTCATTCATCGTGCGCGGGAGAATATGGAAAACTGCGCTGCTGGCCATTCGCGATCATCTGTGGTTCGGCGGGGGGCCGCAGTGTTATCAGCTGTTTTATAAACTGTATGACGGCCGTAAGGCGACACATGCGCACAGTGTGTATCTTGATCCGTTGCTCAGTCACGGGATCATCGGGCTTGCTTTGCTGGTTTTGTATTTCAGAAGAAATATCAAAGAGATCATCCATCTGTATACCCGGCGTTATGATGTTCCGCTGTTTGCCCTGATCGTTGCGTTTGTGATCGCGGTCTTGGTGCATGGCGTACTGGATCATACGATCAACTGGGTACAGACGGCAATGCTGTTTCTCATGGTGTTCTCAGCCAGCGCTATTTATGTCAATAACGGCTATCAGCCGGAAACAGAAGGGAATATTCCTTTGAAGGAAAAATAAGAAGCAGATTCTGCTTCTTTTTCTTTTTACGGATTTGAAATATGACTTTGCTTTCGCTACAATAAAGAAAGAAATGAGGGATGATGATGGAATATGCAATCGTAAAGCTGTCGGTTTATCTGCTCAGCTTTGCCGTCTCCGTGTATGCGCTGAGCGGAGTAAAATTTGATCGTTTCGTTAATGTCAGGCAGCCGATGAAAGCGCAGGTCCTCTTGCTGCTGTTGTCAATGTCGCTTGCCTACCTGTGCGGTAGTTTTTTGCTGGAGCTGACGATCTTCAATGGACTTACCTGAACAAATGCAGAAAGTCATCATCATCGATAATAATATGCGCCGTCAGCTGGATCTGAAAAATCTGGTTGATTGGAATGAGGTTCAGTGCCGATTCATTGGCTTTGCACAAAACAATAAAGATGCTTACCGCCTGTATCGGGAGGTACATCCGGATATCATTTTGATCGGTGTCAGCGGCAAGCGTCTGGACCGTATCCCTTTGATTCATCAGATTCGCAGGGAAAATGAGAATGTGCAGATCATATTGCTGATGGAAGGTTTTTCGTATTTTCGGGTGCGCTCTTATGTGCGCAGCGGCATAAATGATCTTTTGTTGTTTTCGCTGCTCAGCAAAGAAGGTCTGCAGGCGGCAATAGAGGAGGCAAAAGTCAAGGCGGCTCAGCACAGGCGCCGACGTACGGATCTGATGGAAGGGGCTATCCGTGAACTGCAGCAGTGTCTTTTGCTGCGCAAGGAGGATCATTCCAGCGAAGTGCAGGATTTTGAGAGTGTGCTTCGCCATCCGTTTTATGATTTTGTCAAATCAGGAACGGTAATGGCCTATCTGCGCATCGATCAGATTCATCTGATCCACCACCATCGTAAAATTGACAGAAAACATCTGCGTCTGCAGTTGGAAAAGATCCTGCGGGAAAACAAAGTATATGCCCAGGATGCTGCTGTTTTGTTCTTGAATCAGCACAGCATGGTGATCCTGTTTCCTACTTCGGATGTTACACAGGTACTTCGTCTTGTGCGTTCGGTTTTACAGCAAGTGAAACATACATTAAATTATGATATGACTGCGATCATCAGTGATCCTTTTTCACAGGCCCAGGAACTGATGGAAAACTTTGACCGGATGCTGACTTGCAGCCGCAATCGTTTTTATCTTGATGACAAGATCCTGCTGCTGCAGCAATATGAAGAACCCGCTTTTCAGCGATTGTCATTTGAACGCATGCAGTTTCATCAGGATCTGATCGATGCGGTCATCACACAGAATTTTGAACGTGCCGCAACACTGCAGAAAGAGATGTTTTCGTTCATGAAAAAACAGCTGATTCTTCCTGCTGATGTTCTTTCTTACTGCTGTCTGATCGTTCACAATGTAGAAGGAAGAGAAACTTATTTCGGCCGGCTGGATGAAGATTTTCCTTTTGATTCCGTCAGCGAGGTTCTTTTGCTTTGCGAAACACTGGAAACGCTGGATGAGGAACTGCAGAAAATTTGGGCGGCTGTGGAAATCTGGCTCTCAAAGAAAGGAAAACAGCGATACCGCAAGGATGTGGGAGAATGGATGGAATATATTTACAACAATCTTCATCGGCCGCTGCGGCTGCAGGAGATTGCCGAGCATTTTGATGTATCACAGAGCTATGCCAGCCGTTTGTTCAAAAAAGAGACCGGCAAGACCATGATCCAGTTTATCAATGAAGAAAAGATGAAAGAAGCGGCACGCTTCTTAAATGAATCCAGTCTTTCGATTCGCGATGTTGCCGCCCGCGTCGGTTATGATGATCCTTTTTACTTTGACCGTCTCTTTCGCCGCTTTTACGGTATGACACCGCGTGATTACCGCAGAAAATTAAGCAGTGCAAAGTCATAATCGGATCACATTCTCATATAGTTAGATGAGGATGTGATTTTTTTGCGAGTGGAGTTCAAAGCTGTTGCGGCTTTTTTGATTGCCGCGGCAGGATGTGTGCTGTGGCTTTCTCAGGAAGAAAGTCTGCAAAGCCATGTCAAAGAGTTTGCGATGGAAAGACAAAATACGAAACAGCAGATGACAGATGATCGATCACAGATGGTGACGCTGAAAAGAAGCGACGGGGAAGTGAAGATCGACCTGGAAGAATATTTAAAAGGAGTCGTCGGATCGGAAATGACACCTTCTTTCGAGATGGAGGCCCTGAAGGCACAGGCGGTGGCAGCGAGGACCTTTGCGGCATCCCGCGATTATTGTGTAGATGATTCGACTTCTTCACAGGTCTATCTGGATGACAGTCAGCTGAAAGCCGCCTGGAAAGGAAACTATGATGCCAATAAGGAGCGAATCGAGGAAGCTGTGGATGCGACAAGAGGCGAGATCATGGTGTACGAAGGAGAACCCATCACAGCGTTCTTTTTTGCAAGCAGTGCGGGGAAAACGGCGAACAGCGAAGAATATTACAGCAGCACGCTGCCTTATCTGCGAAGTGTGGAGTCACCTTGGGATGCCGAAGTGGATGATGACTATGTGAGCACTTTTTCCTGTACGAAAGAAGAGTTGGCGCAGGCTCTTTCTCTGGGACAAGCTGCGGAAGTGGAGAGTGTTTCTCATTACGAAAGCGGCTATGTCAAAGATGTCATCATCAACGGCATCACATTCAGCGGCCGTTCGATCCGCGAGACACTGCAGCTGCGTTCCAGTTGTTTTTCCGTAGCATCGCAGGGAGATATGATTACTTTTACGGTCAGCGGCTTCGGTCATGGGGTCGGAATGTCACAGGAAGGCGCACAGGGAATGGCGTTGCAGGGATATACGTATGATGAGATATTAAAACATTATTACAGCGGAATACAGCTTTCGGATGTGTATATTTCATAAAGGCATGGGCATAATGGGGATAGAGGTGATGAAATGCTCAGCTATGAAAAGAGAGCTGTTCAGTGGAAAAAAAGAACAATCGTTATATTATCGCTGTTTCTGTTGATCGCGGTCGGCGTGCTGACGTATCTGATGCGTCAGAATGCTGCAAGTGAGCCGACCGTGGCGCAGCATGAGGAAACGATCCTTCCTCTTCCGGATACACCGAAGAAAGAAAAGATTCAGAAACCGTTTCAGGTCGAAGCATCGGCAGTGGTTGACTATTTTGACGGTGAGGACAGTGAAGTGGACAAATTTACAAAGTTTGAAAATGTGTATCGTTCCTCCCAGGGCATCGATTATAGCTGTAATGACGAGCAGTTTGAAATCGTTGCAATGCTGTCCGGTGAAATCAGTGATGTTCGCGAAGATGAGCTTTTTGGTCAGACAGTTGTATTGAAAAAAGACAACATTACGATCACGATGCAGAGCCTGGATAACGTAAAAGTGAAAAAAGGCGACAGTGTTTCACAGGGAGATGTGATCGCAACGGCGGGAAGCTGTGTGTTCAGCAAGGATCTGGGAAATCATCTGCATCTTGTGACAGAGGTAAACGGGAAGCTGACGGATCCGAAACTTCTCTATGACAAGTCGGTCGATGAGCTTGATGCAGCCGAAACAAAAGAGTAAACGAAAAAGGCATGCCGCATGGATGCCTTTTTCATTTAGGAAGGAAAAGAAAATGTGAAATATCGGGAGTTCTGTCGAAGTCATTTGTTTTTGTCTGAAAAAGTGATAGAATATAGAAGCCGTTTGAAGCCGTGCACATCAGCCGGTAAAATATGGTATAATGTTATAAATTATGAATTGGAGGAATGTTCATGTTTTCAAAAGAAGTTGGAATCGACTTAGGAACAGCTAATATATTGATGTACGTCAAGGGAGAAGGCGTCGTGATCGATGAACCGAGCGTTGTCGCTATTGATGCCGATACCAAAAAGTGTCTTGCGGCCGGCCGTGAAGCAAAGGAAATGCTGGGTCGTACACCGGGCAAGATGCTTGCTATTCGTCCGTTGAAAGACGGAGTCATCGCCGATTTCGAAGTAACAGAGATCATGCTCAATTACTTCTTCAAAAAACTGGAATTGAAAGGAATGTTCAAACGTCCTATTATTTTGATCTGCTGCCCGAGCAATATCACCAGTGTTGAACGTAACGCCATCCGTGATGCAGCTTACCGCAGCGGGGCCAAAAAAGTGTATATCGAGGAAGAACCGAAAGTAGCTGCTGTAGGTGCCGGCCTCGATATCGGAAGACCAAGCGGATGCATGGTCCTTGATATTGGCGGCGGTACGACAGATGTTGCTGTCATCTCACTGGGAGAAATTATCACCAGCACTTCACTGAAGGTTGCCGGAGATGCGATGGACCGCGAGATCATCAAGTTCTGTAAAGAAGAGAAAAAGCTTCTGATCGGTGATCGTACAGCGGAAGAAGTAAAGAAGAAGATCGGAACAGCATGGAAGGGATCCAAAACAGAAGTAATGGAAGTCAGCGGACGAGATCTTGTCAGCGGTCTTCCGATCAGCATCGAACTTAACAGTGCCGAGATTCAGGGCTGCCTGAATGAGCGCTTGGCAGAAATCGTTCATGCCTGCCGCACTGTTTTGGAAAATACACCGCCTGAGCTGGCTGCCGATATCGTTACGCGAGGCATTGTTCTTACCGGCGGTGGTGCACTGCTGAGCGGACTGGATGAACTGCTGCGTGACGAACTGCATATTCCGGTGTTTGTCGCTGACAATGCTCTGCGCTGTGTAGCGGAAGGAACAGGCATTTTATTGGAAAATCTGCATCTTGTTAAATAAAAAAGATTTGAGGCTTTTGTATGAATGATATTCTCTATGTTGCTCTTCCGTTTACGATTTCCATGGTGCTGACACCGATTGTCAAGCGCATCGCGTTTCGCCTGGATGCATTTGCGCAGATCAACGAAAGAACTGTGCATTCCGGAAAAATTGTCCGCATTGGAGGAGCTGCGATTTATTTGGCATTCATTGTTTCCATGGCAGTATTTATGAAAACAGACATGGCGATGAATGGTATTCTGCTGGGAGGAACAATCATGTTTTTCGGCGGGCTGATCGACGACTTTGTCAATCTGCGCCCATTATACAAATTTACTTTTCAAATCGTTGCGGCTGTCGTTTTGATCGCTTCCGGCGTTACGCTGGATGTGATCCGGCTGCCTTTAGGCATAACCATTCCGATGGGCGTTATTTCCGTGATCGTAACTTTTTTGTGGATCACGGGAATTACGAATGCTGTCAATCTAATCGACGGTCTGGATGGATTGTGCGGCGGCATCAGTGTGATCATCCTGTTTGTAATTGCGATGCTTGCAGTGATCGAACGAAGAAGCGATGTGGAAATGCTTTCTTTGATCCTTGCGGGAGCCACACTCGGTTTCCTGATCTACAATGCTCATCCGGCCAGCATCTTTATGGGCGACTGCGGTGCATTGTTTCTCGGATTCATCATTTCCGCTATTTCGCTGCTCGGGTTTAAAAGCTCTACGATCATGACGCTGGCGCTTCCGCTGCTGCTGTTAGGTCTTCCGATCATTGATACGCTCAGTGCGATCCTGCGAAGAACACTGAAGGGACACAAATTTTCTGAAGCGGATAAAAGCCATATTCATCATCTGCTCATGAATAAATTCGGACATAAGAATACTGTTATCATCATGTGTATCGTGACCGCTCTGTTCGGACTGACGGCATATTGTTACATGATCAATAAAGGACTGGGCTTTCTTTCTTTGTTCGTGATCATGCTTGCGGTGGAAATGTTCATCGAAGTTTCCGGCATGATTTCAGACAAATATCATCCAGTGTTATCGATTGCACGAAGAGTAAGAAAGAAAATGAGCCGCGCCAAAACACGACATGATCAAGAGAACAGTCACTAAGAAGCAAGCCTGTCAAAGCGGGTTTGCTTTTTTAATTTTATTTTGAAAATTTCGATGTTGACACAGAAAGAACGTTATGCTAATATGTAACCGTATTCAAGGATTGTAACTGTATGGACAGGCAACACCTAGTAATATTGAAAGAGTAAGGAAAATGTTCTTTATTGTTTTGATGTTCATTAGGTGTTTTTTTTGTGGGAGAGAGGGGTGATAGGAATGATAAAGATGAAAAAGGCATTTAACAATAATGTTTTGCTGGCAGAAACAGAAAATGGCAATGAGATCATCTTGATGGGAAAAGGGATCGCTTTTCAAAAAAAGAAAGGCGATATCATTGAAGAAGATAAGATCCAGAAAAAGTTTGTATTTGATACCAGTGAATTAAACGAGCGGTTTGCAAAACTGTTGGAGGAGGTTCCGGCACAGTATTTGGAACTGTCTACTTCGATTATTGATATGGCGCATAAAGAGTATGAGCAGCCTTTTGACAGCAATATCTACATTGCCCTCAGTGATCACATCGCATATGCGATCCGTCGTTATCAGAGTAATCAGCGGTTGAAAAATGTATTATTGTGGGAAATACGGAAATTTTACAAAAAAGAGTTTGAGTTAGGAAAAAAAGCATTGGCAATGATTGAATATGAAACAGGGATTCGAATGGAAGAAGATGAAGCGGGTTTTATCGCCATGCATTTTGTCAATGCGCTCCAGGATGGAGAAGAAATGAGTCAGACAGTAAAAGTGACTAGAATGGTTGATGATATCCTTCATATCGTGGAATATCATTATCAGATCAAATTGAATGAGCAGTCATTGAATTATACCAGGTTCGTAACCCATATTCGTTATTTTGCCCGGCGACTGCTCTCAAACGAGATCAACAGCGGACCGGATGATTTGTTGTTTGAACAGATCAAAAGCCGCTATCCTCAGGCGTATCAATGCACGCAAAAAGTAAGGCATTATATAAAAGAAACATGCGGCATCGAAATATCGAAAGAAGAAATGACGTACTTCATGCTGCATATTAATCGGGTCTGTGATCGACAGATTTGCGAGTAGCACAACAAGGTCTTTCGGGATTGTAACTGTTTGGCAGGCAAAACCTGATCCTTTGATGATGATTTTTTTGTCATGGAAGGCTCAGGTTTTCTTTTTGGTTTTTACTGAATGTTTTCAGAGAAACATAAATCTGATCAGAAGGAGGAAACAGAATGAGTAAGTATCAGGAATTGGCTCAGCAAATTATTGAGCATGTCGGCGGTATCGAAAATATTAAGGCCGTCACAAATTGTATGACACGTCTGCGTTTTAACTTAAAGGATGTAAAAAAAGCAGATGTTGAAAAGCTGGAAGCAACAAAAGGGGTTCAGGGAGTCGTCAACAAAAACGGTCAGTTTCAGGTGGTCATTGGTTCTGACGTATCCCATGTATGTGACGAAATTCGAAAGCTGGGTGCTTTCGACGAGTCTATCGGTGCACAGCCAAGTGAAAAAACGTCTTTGATCAATCGTATTCTAGGGGCGATTACCGCTATTTTCCAGCCTGTCATCCCTGCAATCTGCGGAGCGGGTATGATCAAGGCGGTTTTGGCGATCCTGACTGCCGCAAGTATTGTCACTACAGAATCACAGTCATATATCTTGTTAAATATGTTTGCGGATGCGGCCTTCTATTTTCTGCCGATTTTCCTGGCGTTTTCCAGTGCAAAACGTTTTAACTGTAATCCGTATTTTGCCGCAGTGCTCGGTGGTATTTTAATTCATCCTACGTTTACGGGCCTGGTAAGTGCCGGCGAGGCAGTATCTTTTTTCGGCCAGCCGATCAAATTAGTATCTTATGGAAGCGCGGTCGTTCCTCCGATCTTGATTGTATTGGTACAGTCTTATGTGGAACGTTTTGCTAAAAAGATCAGCCCGAATGCTGTAAAGGTGTTTCTCGTACCGCTGATCACATTCCTGATCATGGCTCCTTTGGCTTTGATCGTGATCGGCCCGTTAGGTTCAATGGTAGGTGATGTACTGTACGTTGTCTTTGACTTTTTGAATAAAGATGCACGCTGGGTTATTCCGGTGCTGATGGGAGCATTCTGTCCGCTGTTCGTCATGACTGGCATGCACTACAGTTTTATGCCTGTACAGCTGGCACAGTATGCAACATTAGGTTACGGAACACTGCTTGGTCCCGGTATGCTGGCAAGCAACATTTCACAGGCAGGGGCCTGCTTTGCGGTTGCATTGCGTACAAAAGACAAAGAAATGCGTTCAACGGCTATCTCGGCGGGAACCACTGCCTTGTTTGGAATTACCGAGCCTGCGCTTTACGGTGTGACCATGAAATTAAAGCGTCCGCTTTTGGCTGTGATGATCAGCGGCGGTATTGCCGGGTTATGGGGCGGTTTGACAAACATGCGTACTTATGCCAGTGCAACGGCAGGATTGACAGCGCTCCCGGTTTATATTTGTGATGATTTCTCCAATGTGATCAATGCTGTAATTTGTATCATTATTGCTTTAGTTGCTTCATTTATCATTACATTGATGTTTGGGTTGAAAGAAACACCGAAGAAGGAAAACGAAGCGGCACCACAGGCTCCTGCGGAATCTTTAAACAAAAAAACGACCGTATCTTCTCCTTTGAACGGGAAAATCGTGAATCTCGCTCAGGTGCAGGATGATGTCTTTTCCAAAAAAATCATGGGAAAGGGAGTCGCTGTCATGCCGCTTGAAGGAAATGTATATGCGCCTTTTGACGGTGTCGTCAATACCGTTTTCCCTACAAAACATGCAGTTGGTTTGACCAGTTCAGATGGAGTAGAAGTGATCATTCATGTCGGTTTGGATACTGTGGAATTACAGGGGAAATATTATGAAGCGTTTGTCAGCAGCGGCGATCAGATAAAAAAAGGAACGAAATTGCTGAGTTTTGATATCGACGCTATTAAAGAAGCGGGGTATGATGTAGTTACACCGGTTATTGTATCGAACAGCATGGACTTCATTGATGTCATAGAGACACAGCAGGATACGATTAAGGCCGGCGAAGAACTGTTAACAGTATTCAAATAGGAGAATCAGGTATGAATTATTCTTTTCCAGAACATTTTTTGTGGGGCGGTGCGACTGCGGCAAACCAGTGTGAAGGTGCATGGCAGGAAGATCACAAAGGCGAATCGATACAAGATCATATGCCGGACGGTGTGATGAAAGGTCCTACTGAAAAAGTTGAAGAACGTAATCTAAAATTGATCGGCATCGATCACTATCATCGTTATAAAGAGGATATTGCGTTATTTGCCGAGATGGGATTTAAAGTTTATCGACTGTCGATTGCCTGGAGCCGTATCTTTCCCAGAGGCGATGAAGCGGAACCGAATGAAGCGGGTCTTGCTTTTTATGATCGTATCTTTGATGAATGCCGCAAATACGGGATCGAGCCGTTGGTTACTATATCTCATTATGAGACTCCGTATTACTTGGCAAAAACATATGACGGATGGCGTAGTCGGAAATTAGTCGATTACTATGTGCGTTATGCGGAAACGATCTTAAAAAGATATAAAGGAAAGGTTCGTTACTGGCTGACTTTTAATGAGATTAACAGTGTATGGCATTTCCCTTTGATGGGGGCAGGCATCCTGACGCCAAAGGAAAAACTGAGTGAACAGGATTTATATCAGGCTGCTCATCATGAATTGATCGCAAGTGCCATGTGTGTGAAACTGGCACATGAAATCGATCCGGCAAATAAGGTGGGATGCATGGTGCTGGGATTGACCAGCTATCCGCGGACAGCAGATCCGAAAGATGTGATCGCAACGATGGAAGAAAATAGAAAAGCCATGTTTTTCTCGGATATTCACATGCGGGGAGCATATCCGTCTTACGCCAAGAAGATGATGGAGCGAAAACATATTGAAATACAAATGGAGCCGGGCGATGAAGAAATCCTGACCCATACATGCGATTTTCTTTCATTTAGCTACTATATGTCAAAATGTATTGCCCATGATCCTTCTTCCTATGAAAAAGGAAAGGGAAATTTAACGACAGGTGTTAAAAATCCGTATCTGAAGGAAAGCGAATGGGGATGGCAGATCGATCCGCGGGGACTGCGTTATTTGCTGAATACATTCTATGAGCGCTATGAGAAACCGTTGTTTATCGTAGAAAACGGCTTGGGAGCGGTGGACTGCCTGCTGCCGGAAGAAAAAGACGGTTATTATGTGGAAGATGATTACCGTATTCGCTATTTGAACGATCATTTGATCGAAGTGGCGAAGGCCATTACATTGGATGGCGTGGATGTAATGGGGTATACATCCTGGGGATGCATTGATCTGATCAGTGCATCGACAGCAGAGATGAAAAAAAGATATGGTTTTATATATGTAGATCGAAACAATGACGGCAGCGGAACATTGAAAAGATATCGGAAAAAATCTTTTTACTGGTATCAGCAGGTGATCCGCGAAAACGGACAAAATTTAAAGGAATATGAAGAGTGATGCGTAAAAAAAGACCGACAGCAGTGTCGGTTTTTTTGCATGAAAGATAAAATTTTGGACTTGACACAAAAGGAGAACTTACTATAATTGTTAATGGACTAATTAGTGTGCTAACTAATTAACAGGGAGGTGAACAAATGGAAGAAAGCATGAAGATCAGCAGTCTTCTGCGAATGATCGACATCCGTATCCGGATGGATCTGAATGCCCGTAATGAGGAATTTCATCTGTCATCTCTGCAGGTGCGCATTCTGGTGTTCCTGATTCAAAACAGCGAAGGGGAAGTGAATCCCCGGGATCTGGAGCATTATTTTCACATCAGCAAGCCGACGGTAACCGGTGTCTTGAAACGGCTGGAAGAGAAAAAGTATCTGCATTTCGAGCCGAGCGCCAAAGATCACCGCTACAAACAGATCGTCCTTGACGATAAGGCGTTTCAGTGCGGAAAGCAGCTGGAATGTAATTTCAAGGCGATGGAAGAGCGGCTTTATCAGGGGCTGAGCGAAGAAGAACTGAGCCTGACGCGCTCGATGCTGCTGCGCCTGCTAAACAATATTTCAAAGGAAGAGGAGGTTATTCGATGAAACGTTTGCTTCAGGAGCTGAAAGAATATAAAGCAGCTTCGATCAAGGCACCGTTGTTTATGATCGGAGAGGTCGGACTGGAACTGGCGCTGCCGGTATTGATGGCCTACATTATTGATAACGGTGTCATGAAAGGAGATATGAAAACGGCGGTCATGATGGGAGCGGTCATGCTGGTTACCGCATTTCTTTCACTTGCCTGCGGTGCGATGAGCGCCAAATGCGCTTCTTATGCTTCCGCCGGATTTGTAAAAAATATCCGTCGGGCCATGTTTGAAAACATTCAGCGTTTTTCTTTCCATAATATTGACCGTTATTCCACTGCCGGTCTGATTACGCGTCTGATGACCGATACGACCAATGTGCAGAATGCATACATGATGATTCTGCGTATGTGTGTGCGTGCACCGATGATGTTGATTTTGGCGATGGTGATGACATTCTCTATTCATGCGCAGCTGGCAGTATATTTCTTATATGCGCTTATTTTCCTGGGTGTCGCACTGACCTTGATCACTGTATTGTCATATCCGATCTTTCAGAAAGTTTTTCGAAAGTATGACGATCTGAATGCAAGCGTTCAGGAAAATATCACAAATATGCGTGTTGTAAAGGCATATGTAAAAGAAAATGTAGAAACAGAAAAATTTCATAAAGCGTCCGGAAAACTGTATGAGATGTTCTGTAAAGCGGAAAAAATTCTGGTACTGAACTCACCGATGATGCAGCTGGCTATGTATGGATGCATCATGGCAATCGGATGGTTCGGTGCCCAGTTTGTAGTCGAAGGTTCATTGACCACCGGTGAGCTGATGAGCATGTTCACTTATACGATGCAGCTGCTGATGAGCCTGATGATGCTTTCTATGGTCTTTGTCATGGTATCCATGTCGGCAGCTTCCGCAAAACGTATCGTGGAAGTTCTGGAAGAGACCAGCGATATCCATAATCCGGCTGACCCTCTTTATGAAATCAAAGACGGATCCATTCGTTTTGATCATGTTTCCTTCAGTTACTATACGCATGAATTTGATAAAAATGATGAAGATGCCGTCCTGCGTGACGTCAATCTTGAAATTGCCAGCGGTGAAACAATTGGTATTCTGGGTGGAACCGGCAGTGCGAAGTCGACTTTGGTTCAGCTGATCCCGCGTCTTTATGATGTGCAGAAAGGTGCTGTTTACGTCGGCGGGCACAATGTTAAAGAATACGATCTTGATACACTGCGCAATGAAGTAGCCATGGTGCTGCAGAAGAATGTATTGTTCTCAGGTACGATCAAGGATAATCTGCGCTGGGGCAATGAGAATGCCAGCGATGAAGAAATGATCAAGGCATGTCAGCTTGCGCAGGCAGATGAATTTATTTCCCGTTTCCCTGACGGGTATGATACGTATATCGAACAGGGCGGAAGCAATGTCTCCGGCGGTCAGAAACAGCGTCTGTGCAT
>ENA-ORUI01001702-ORUI01001702.1-human-gut-metagenome-genome-assembly--contig:-NODE-1702-length-21018-cov-18.932071_pt1 | contig 21018 bp, 20 predicted proteins | sample MGYA00242078_ERZ509205 | MGnify/ENA primary metagenome ERZ509205 (study PRJEB26280, sample SAMEA2338828) | human gut metagenome | biome: human gut; feature: human-associated habitat; material: faeces... | reverse complement strand
TATGCCAACCTGTTCAAGACAGACTTTGGTTAAAGACCATGCTTTTCTGGTTAAAACCGGCGTATTACCTCAAGTCGCTTTATGGGGTAAGGGGATTTGGTGTTTACGACGTTTCTGTTATGCAAGGAATATGTACAATAAAAGAATTTTTGTCGTTTTACAAACAAAATCCCACGAAATCAAATAGGTTGCGGATTTGAGGAATATCAGAACCTCCTCACGCTTTAGCTGATCATGTAAGAATGGTTAGATTTCTGTGAGAAATCAACTCGTGGAAAGAGGGATAAAAAGTGAAACCTCCCCTTGTGATGTCTTTGGGCATCACAAGGGGAGGTTGATTTATCGGAAGAAAAATGCGGAAAACTGTAGAAAAACGCTACGAAATAACGCAACCTTTTCCTGTAGGCTCAGCTTTGGTGCTATATGGGATACGGCTTGTTGGCTTTCTTTCGTTGTGACATTAGGCTCGGCCACAACGAATGGTATTCCGTGCACATCAAGAATTCTTCTTAACCTGGCATTTTCTGTCTCTAATTCTTGAAGCTTGGCAATAAGTTCATTTGCATTTAGTTGTTTGCCTGTATCCATAGCGGTTCTTGTTCCCAGCCAAAAGGAAATCCAAGAGCCGCCAGGTCTATCTCTGGAAACTTGCTGAACAGATTGTGCATTTTGGCAAGCATATCATTGTTGGGAGAGATAATGTCAAGGAAATACTTGATGATGCACATGTTATAATAGATTCTACGCTTGTCCGTAGGAAGTGTAATCCACGGACGAGCCATGCCTCTCATGTCATTTGGAATAATCTTGTTGACTTTGTTCCAAACACGGGCGTGGTGACAACAAGCATTGCGAGTAAGTGTAAGCACAGAAAGCCAAGACTCAAACACCGGAGCATGAAGACTGAAACGCTTGGCAATCTGTTTTTTCAAACCTTTGTCTTTTAGATTTCTATAGTACATATTCACGCTACCCATTGGGAGTAGCTCTCCAAGTATCCATGCAGGTGGAAACGGTTCGGTGTAAGTCCTTTTGAAATGTTCTATAAAGTCTTCTGTGGAATGTTCGTATTCCTTTGTCAACATAGTCATGCTATTGTTGAAAATAGCTTGGTTATGAAAGTATGAGGGATTGGTAAGCCAATAAATGTCCCCAGTTTGTTCTGCCGTCATATTCATCACGGCTTCTCTAACGGCAATTTCTATCTTCTCAATCTCATTAAAGAGAAGCAGACGCAACTTTTTGTCAAAGCGATATAGCATCACTACTTTGCTAAATGTAGCACCTTCCTTATACTGATGAAGTGTCTTTGGAGTTTTCAACAAGGGATGCATATACGCTGACAATCGATAATAGCCAATGCTCTCCAAATACAATTGAGCCTTTTGCCTATCATTAATTATCAATCCACGACTTTTTAATAAGGTTACAAGTTCTCGTGGGGTCTTGTAATCTTTTCCGAAATTTCTCTTTGCCATAGCCTATAAACAAAAAAGCCCAGCCTATTTAAGCATTGTAAAGAGGCTCGGCTGGAACTAACACTGCAAAGATACAAATAATCATTGAGAATACAAACTTTTTGGAATGAAAAATCACGCAAAAGTGGATTTCTTTTACAGATTTGCGTTTAATTATGTTAAATCATAGGTTAAAACCGCATTTTATCTATCAAAGCGAATGGCTTTTTGAGATAAAAACATTACATTTGTAATGTCTATACCCGTACCGAAAGCCCCGATGCAGGTCGGCCACGACCATTACACCTATGATGCCAACGGCAATCCGATATTGGTGGAGAATGACAGCCTCAATACCGAGCGAATCGTCAAGAGCCACGGTGATCTGGAGGGTGTATATATCAATGGCGCTCCGCAGGGAATCTCCTTCCATGAGACAGAGGATTACACCATTTATTATTCCTCATCCGGATATATCGCTATTTTAATGACTCCATCCTTTCTGTTTTCAAAGATATCGTAGGCTTCTTCGATTTTTGAAAGAGGGAAATGGTGGGTGATGAGAGGAGTGGTGTCTATCCTGCCCTGAGATATCAGATGGAGGATTTCCTCGCAATCACAACCATCTACACCGCCAGTCTTGAAGATGAGATTTTTGCCATACATATCTGGGAGAGGTAAGAGCTGAGGTTTATCGTACATCGCCACAATGGTAACTATCGCATTAGGACGGGCACATTGCCACGCCAACTGAAAAGTATCAGGACCGCCTGCTACCTCCATCACCACATCCGCACCACCATGCAAACTCTGTTCCTTGACAAAAGCCTCGCAATCCTCTGGTTCTACCACCAAAACCTGCGGATAATGCTCCTTGATAAAAGCTCTTCTGGCTTCAGACTTCTCGCAAACAATGATTTTCTGCGGATTCTTCAACAGCGTGCAAAGCAAGCAGCACACTCCCGTAGGTCCTGCTCCGATAATCAGCACCGTATCTTCTTCCTTGATTTCAGAAATCCTTGTTGCCCAGAAACCTGTGGCAAGGATATCACCAACAAAGAGTGCCTGCTCATCACTTACATTGTCAGGAATCCTGTTTAAGCCCGTGGTGGCATAAGGAACCCTTACATATTCGGTCTGCCCGCCGTCGATACGACAGCCCAAAGCCCAACCGCCATGAGGAGAAGTACAATTGTTCACATACCCATGTTGGCAATAGAAGCATTCTCCGCAGAAAGTTTCCACATTCACAGTTACTCTATCGCCCGGTTTCACATGAGTTACTTTCTCCCCTACTTCATCTACGACACCCACCATTTCATGTCCCACAGTAATTCCGGGAACGGCACGAGGAACAGAACCATGCTTGATATGCAGATCGCTGGTACAGATACTGCTCATGGTTACTCTCACGATGGCATCGTGTTCATCTATCAGGATAGGTTTCTCCTTTTCGGTGAAGCCAAATACACCTTGTTTAATATAAGTAAATGCTTTCATTATGATGATAAGTTGAAAATTGTCAAAAAATGAGTGTCCTGTGAAGTGATAGAAACATCCATTTCAATTTTGTGCAAATATACAAAAAATATTCGTAATAGGCTCATTTTGGACAAAATTCCATGATAAAGAATTTTAAAACTGCAGATTTTCTGCTCATAAAAGCCGAATTTATATCCTTAGATGAAAATGATGCACAGTACAAACTGTGCGAAAGAAGATAAAAAGAAATTATTGAAACTATAAATGATAGTTTATCATACCTAAAAAGAAAGTTCCGTTCCGAAGTACGGAGCAAAACTTTCTCGTAGTTATGAATATCTTTAATTTCCATCTGGCTTGGTAACATCCAGATCTGTGGATGGATACCAGAGGAACTTATTGAAGTCATCAGGCTGGGCTGGATTGAAATCCTGCCAGTCTGGACGGAGATATTTCAGGAATGGCAGATGGAGCTGCTTCATTCCCATCACCACCATCTTGGCCACCTCATAGGCTCCGTATGGATTGAAGTGGGTATTATCCTCTAATGCCTTCGGCTGATTTGGATAAGTGTTGGATGGATAGTGAACCAGCGATTTCTTACTGTTCTCATAGCCCAATGCCTCGAAGAATGTACGGGTCATATCATGCAGTTCGATGACAGGCACACCCTCTCTTTTGGCCACTGTTCTCATGGCATCAGGATAATCGCCATGCGTTTCCTGTATTTTGCTGCGGGTAGCTTTGTCAAAGAAACGGCGCTGGGTAGGAGTCACAAAGATGATGTTTCCACCCTTAGCGCGTACCTTATCTATATACTGCTTCAGATTGTAGGAGAAATTATACCAGGCTCCACTACCCGGAGTCTTCTCTTTCTGGTCGTTGTGTCCGAACTCACAAATCACATAGTCGCCCTTCTTCATCATGGCCAATACTTTCTCCAGACGGTTGGAAGCTAAGAAGGAACCGGCTGTCAATCCGCTCTCTGCATGATTGGAAATAGCGACTTCCGGACCAAACCAGCGTGGAATCATCTGTCCCCAACTGGCGTATGGTTCATGAGCTTGATCCACTACGGTTGAGTTACCACAGAGGAAGATAGTTGTGGCAGTCGTGTCACGCTCTATCTTCACCTGTTTTACGGCAGGAGCAGCACCATAGAAGTCAAGAGTCAGCTTGTCATCCCAGTCAGGTGTGCCCTTCTCACGAGGTTTGATACGTACGTTCATCTTATCAGAAATCTTAGGTGAACGCTTATTGACGATAAACTGGACGGTCTGGAATTTACCCTTCTTGGTAGAGATTTCATCCACCATGAGTCTTCTGGCTTCAGCACGCACCACTGTCTTGGCTGCCTTTCTCTTGGAGCCGAGGACAACCGTCACCTTGTAGTTGCCATCAGGCACTTCCACAGCGTAACTTTTAGGATTTTGCTTACTCAGATCTACGTCGAAAGTCTGGGCTTTCACATTTGCGGACATCGCCAGCATCATTATACCGGCGATTAGCCATTTCGTTTGTTTCTCCATTATATGTTTTAGTTATTTGTTAATTTGGCTACAAAAGTACAATATCTTTTTCAAAAACATTAGTTTTTCCGTTCATTTTTTGCATATTGTTCAGATATTACTTCGCCATATTGTAGGACTCGTCTTGACGATGCGGGAGAAGACTCGGGAGAAATAGGAAGCAGAAGAGAAACCGACATGATAAGCTACTTCTTCCAATGTGGCACCGGGATGAGCCAACATATAGGCCTGTGCCTCCTTGATGCGCAAGGTGGTAATCCAGGTACTGAAATTGACGGCATGTTTCCCATTGATATAACGGGAAAGATAAACCTTATTGGTGCCCATTTCGGAAGCCAGACTGTCGATGGTCAACTGGGATGAGAGATACTTTTTATCATCCACCCACTGTTGCAATCGTGCTCCGAAGAGATTCTCATAATTCTCCAACTTGGAAGTTTCCTGTTCCTGGCTGGAATCGTTTTCTATTTCATCATTCATAACTGACGCTAAATTGAGCGTGCCATAATATGGGCGGTAATTGATGAAAGAGATGACGATATAAAGATTGACACTGACGATATACACCTGGTAAGCATAATTGAAATAGATTCCGAAGAAGAGAGTGAGATAGGCAAAAACACCCAAGAGACACAGGAAGAAGAGGCTTTTCTTCGTCCAGAACATGAAGCGCTGCATATTATCATCGGAGAAGTAATTATCCAACTGCTCCCTTTTCTTCCTATAGATAAACTGGAAATGGAACATGTATCTTACCACGATGCTACAGAAAATCAGGGTGGAAACGATATACAGATAATAGGCATAAGGTGCAAAAGGCTCCAAAAGGGTAATCCAGGAAAAGGAAACCGTCAATATCCAATACCCGAAATCCTTCAGCATCCTCTTTTTATTGATATATTGCGAATCCAACAGGGAGGCAAACGAATAAGCAAAGCATATACATGTCAGGAAAAACAGGCTGATGTCCATACTGGCAATGATGGAATTGAGCGCCTTCCAATCTTGCGAGGAAAAGATTTCCAACCAGAGATACAGGTTGATGAACATAACAAAAAATGCTGATGCCAAGAAATATTTTGCCTTACGATAAGGGGCATAGTCTGCAGTATCCGGTACACTCAGGAACACCAGGATAATGCCTATCACCAGATAACTTGCATCGACACACTGAATCAGTTCTGCGAAATATTTTTCCAGTAACTCCATAATAAACAGCTTTTATTAAATCAAAAAATTATCATCACTTACTTTTAGCACACTTTGATTCACATAGCAATCTGATTGCCATACGAACAGAGAGTATATATTACACGTACATAATCTACTAAAAGTCCTTTGATCTTGAGTATTTTGAAGATCGTCATTAGGTTTTTATCACTTTTGTTTAGTCTATATGATGTTTATAGGCATAGTTTTTCAACTACCCTGTTTGCAAAAGTACAAAAAAATAAGTTATCTCCAAATTATTTAAGCAAAAAATGTGTTATCCCAACAGAATTTCTGCCAAGATAACACATTTTTAATATATTTCACTGTTTAATAGTACGCTACATATACTTCTGATTACCAGTTGTCGCTGTCAAATGGATCTGAGGAACCACCCCAATTAGGATCTGACCCCCAATTAGTGTCAGGACCAAAGATATGACCGTGATCATTACCATCTGGGTCATTAACGTTATTTGCGTTATCGACTGTCCAACTGTTGCTTGCCATCAGCATATTCTCCAAGAGAACCATTTGTATTTCCGGTTTAATATATTGAGTTTTCATCATAATCATCCTTTCTTATCTTCAATAAGTTAGTCATTACTTAACAAACACTTTCTTGCCATTCACGATATAGATACCGGAAGGTAAGCCTGAAACATCGGTACTGCCGCTGCGAACGAGCTGACCATTGAGATTGAATACACCGAGTTTCGCAAACTTGGAATCGATGCTGCTGTCTTCTGTAGCCATGATTCGCTCTACATCTGTAGTATAGTCAATTCCATCCAGGATAAACTTGGAAGTGGCTGCACCTGAAGTCGGATTTTTATATGGCTTGAACCATACGCTAAAACCACGCAATCCACGAACTTTGTTGCCAGCATAGACCATTTTTCCTTCATGGAAGAAATAGCAATGTTGCAGATTATCTCTACCCTCAATAATCGGATTGTTCGTATCTGATATAGTAAAGGTTGTCTGCTCATCATTCTTCATGATATCGCCGAATGTTCTTGCAAAAGTACCGTATGCAGCTAAAGTTCCATCTGTTACGATTTCGCTCGGTTCTGTTTTCCCGGCAACTATCACATGATTCAAATCCAGCGACCAAGTTTCCTTGATGAGTCCAAAGAGATCATTCTTGTTTTGGTCGTTCTTCTTGAGACTGACATTTGGAATATCAATATGATCCTTTGCGATAGTTACCTTATGCTCCTCGAGTTCAGAACCAGCACCTATCTTATGAAGGGTTGCCGTATAGGCTGGTGTTCTCTCATTTGCCAAGTTCTTTGTAGGATAGATGATATAAGGTACGTAAGCCTCAAGTACGGCCTCATTATCTTTCTTGTCATTCATCTTGACCGTTTCAAAGTGGATCTGATTTTGGGTGAGCGTTGTCAGTTTTGCCAATCGGGCATTAGCTCCGAATGCCTGAGTGAACTGGTCTTTATTCAAGTCAACTGGTAGAACGATGGTGTTCCATTTATTCTTATTGAAAGATTTCTTGTTGAGATGGAGAACCACATCGTCATAAGTCTCTGTACACTCAAGAAGATAGTTCAGATTATCCTTGTCTTCATCCAAAATCAAGTCGCGAGAGGTGGTAGAACCTGCATAGAGAAGACGGAAATCATCAAATACAGTCCACTCACCATCTTCAGCAACATTTTCATTTTCAGCAACAGAACCTACACGAACACCGAAGCAGATGTTACCACCACCTTCTGGAACCTGCACGAGGACACTATTGAAGTACTTATGGCTACCATAGAATTCCTTACCTGCATAATCCATGTTCTGCTCGCTGACATGCAAATTGGTCTGTTCTGTCTGAGACATGTTTGCCGTCTGCATAACAACGGTTTCACGGAGAGAACCTTCAACTATTTTTGTATAATCTGTAGGATTTTCACTTTTATCCTGCAAAAGAGTGGCAAAGAGCTTAGCCTTATTGGTATTAGAATAAGCCTTACATTCTATTACATAAGAACCGCCATGTTCAACGTGTACCACCTGATAGACTGCGCCACGGGTATTTTTGATATCTGCGCAATAATATTTACCGAGATGAGTCTGGTAATCATTCATACTCGTATATTTGATTCCATTGAAAGTATATGGTTTATTAGATGTAACACTACCTGTATGGTCGTATGATTCATGTTTCGGGTCTGTTTTATAACGTTCCTCCAAACCAAATCTGAATAATCCGGTAGCTCCATTCTTATAAACAGCAGTCTTCCATTTATCAAGCGCACCATTATCACGGCTGAATCCAGGGCACACTAATTTGAATGACAAATCTAACGAACTCTTAAAGCCGATAGAATTCGTTTGCAAATCATAAAGCTGCTGATAGGAGAAGATACGCCACTGAGAGCCCTCATCACTATAGTCATTATCAGTTTTCAAGAAAGCACCACAATTTTTATCCACATCACCCTGAGAAGCGGCTGCAGAGAGATAGTATTTATCATAAGTGGTATATTTGCTATACCCATTTGCACTACGGCGATAAGTGTATATTCTGAAGGTATTTTTTGCATCTCCATCAATAGGTACAATCGTCCAACCACGCTGAATCACGGTCTTATCTGTACTTGATTTATAGATATTGCGATCTACAAAGACACCTATACTTGCAGAGGCATAACCTTCTCCATAGAAGTATTCCAACGAACAGCCTTCCTGATTTTCTGATGCACCATCCTGCTTGTCAATATCCTGCTGGAAATGAATCCAACCATCGCCGTCTTCATAAACCCAAAGAGGCATTCCATATTCCTGAAGAGACACATGGGTTCCCCAATAGCCTCCTGCATTGAGCAGCAGACCGGTCTTTACATTATACAGGAAAAAGATTTTGTTCTTATCCGTTGTTGGAAATTCACCATGCTTACCTTCACTTGCATAAGTCTTCATATCACTTTCAGGAATACCAACAAGATTTTCCAAACCATCAAAAGCAGAACCATTACTTTCTTGTGCCTTGGTTCCCTTGACTGCTCCGAAAAGCAAGAATATAGCCAAGAAAACGGCAAAGATGGAGCGATGCTTAAAAGCATTAAATGATAGTAAAAACATTTTCATCATCTTTCAAAATTTAAAGTTCAATAAATAAGTAATTATCATATAGGCAACAAAATGTGATAGGACATCAAGTTACTGTTTTGTTAAATCATAACTGGAGACAAAAGTATGAAATTCCTCGTTTATGAATTTGTAAAATGAGAAAAAATGTGTGTGTTGATGGAAATTTACAACTGAAAAAACACACTGAGAAACTGAATCACCAACCATACGGATGGTCGGTTTTTCCTTCAAAACGTTCAAAACAACCATCAATCGTTCAAATAACATGCAAAAACAGAAAATAAATATGTAAAATCGTATATTTTTAAGCTTATTGTACCTAAAAATATACGATTTTACTTTTTCTCAATCAGGAATCAATCCAAAGAAAAATTTATGATCCTCAAAAGAAAGAACCGAAGAATGGCAAAGAAAGTCCTGATCATTGGCAAAAACATGGATTATTCTCAAAAAGAGGTCTAATCATTTCCAAAGGAAACTCTGATTGCATTCGCAATATTTCTTTTGGCAATTTCAGGATTCATCGCTTCCTCTAAATCCATATTCTGAGGAGATACGGCAAGAACCTGATCAAAGCCTGCGTCAAGAAGCGCCTGCTTTTCGCTGATTCCTCCAGATACCAACCAGATTTGCAGGTCCGTCGTGGCTTTATTTTTCAAGACATGTTCCAAAATCCGCTGTGGCAACTTTCCCATCAAGGTCTGTCTGTCGCTATGTCCTTCACCCGTTATCACGAGATCAGCATCCCGAATCATCTCATCAAAGCCGATTCCTCGCAACAGAAGTTCGGCTCCAGCAGAAACCTCTGCACCAAAATATTGCAGGAAAGCATAGCCTAATCCGCCGGCAGCACCAGCACCAGGTACCTCACTCCTATCATAACCGAAATGCTTGGCACTCACCTCAGCAAACTTCCTTGCACGAGCATCCAGCATTTCCACCATCTCAGCATCGGCACCCTTCTGAGGGGCAAAGACATGAGCCGCCCCGTTTTCGCCACAAAGCGGATTGGTAACATCCGAAGCCAGCACAAAACTGCATTCCTGTCGGATTTTCTTCCAGTCGTCGCCCATTGCCTTGAGCATTCCGATGCCGCAATCGGATGTAGCACTTCCGCCCAATCCTACGATAAAGTGGCGCACGCCCCGGCGATAAGCATTCATTATCATCTCGCCCACGCCCCAGGAAGTAGCCTTCAGAGGATTGCGCTGTTCGGGTTCTATCAAAGCCAGTCCGGCAGTCTGCGCAATCTCAATTATCGCCGTATCATTCACGATTCCATACTCAGCCTCTATCCATCTCATCAGGGCATCATGGGCATGAATGCTCACTCGCTCTCCTTTCATCGCCGAGAGAAAGGCATCGAGCATCCCCTCTCCCCCATCACTCATTTCCAGGGTAATGATTTCGGGGGAAGCATCTTCCGAATCCACATTCTCTATTCCAGAAGAAGCATCTTCCGAATCCCATTCCGTTATTCCCGAAGCAATCGCCTCATTCACCTCTCTGCTCGAAAGGCAACCCTTATAAGAGTCGCAAGCAATTATTATTTTTTTCATGCTAAATCATCAATTATCAAACAACCCCAATTCTCCTTTTAACCTCATCACTTCCTTGTCAAAATCCGACAAGAACTCACGGTCTTGAATCACCCTGAATTTATCATATTCCTCATAAGCTTTCAACCGAGCTTCAAGAGCCGAAACCTTTCCCTTATCTATCAAAATTGGATAAGATGATAATTCAAGAAAACCATCCAAGAACTTGACCCATTGTTCCATAGTCGTTGGAATATGGCGTTTGGCACGATTGGCAGCTAAGTCGATATAAGCAGAAACAATACCATTCAATTCCTTCATCTGTTCTATATGCAAATAATTCTTTGCTATTGTCACATCCGATTTCAACACCTTACCATCGGGAGCTTGAGCCCAAGAAGTTAATCCCATGTGTTTCTTGGTTGCATCAGCAGAAGAATAAACGATTTCTGCTGCCGTCTTACCCGTTATTGCCCAATGCAACTTATTCTGTACCTTGGCATAAAACTCCTGCGTTGTAGTAGCATTCTTCTGATAATCGCAAGCCGTGGCATAAATATCTGTTATTTTTTGATAAGCCATACGCTCGGATGCTCGAATCTCCTGAATACGTTCCAGCAACTGGTCAAACTTCACCTGAACCTGCTTTCCACCTTGCTTAAAACGCTCATCATCTAACACGTAACCGTTTCGGATAAATTCGCTCAAGGTATTGGTTGCCCATTGCCGAAAACGAGTTGCCTTGTAACTATTCACACGATAGCCCACCGCAATAATCATATCCAGATTATATACATTCATTTCGTATTTCTTCCCATCATCCGCAGTTATCCAAGATTTTTGGATAACTGAATATTTATTGAGTTCTCCGCTGTTCAAGATTTCATTGATGTGATAGCTCACTGTTCGCACATCTACTTGAAAGATTTCTGCAATTCTCTTCTGTGTCGTCCAAACCGTATCTCCATCAAAGACTAATTCCACTCTCAGTTTTCCTTCCGAATCAGAGAAGAACACAATATCCGTATTGGTATAAGTATCAGCATTTTGTAATGAAGAAGAAGATAAATTCTGCTTACCAGAAAAATACTCTAATGCAGGCAATGCATTCTCTTTCTTGGAACTGAGCGACATAGAAATAAGAAGGCAAGCATAACGGGAAAGATGGTAGGACTTCAGCTTTCTCTTTGCCTCACTACCAATAGTAACCATTTCGTTGACTTCAACGAAATGGTCTTCTACACTCTTATTGTTTTGTACACATAAGACCTTAGCCTTATCTATGATTTTGCTAAAATTACGATAATCTGCATAACCAATAACAGACGCCAATTCCCTAGCCGACCAATATTCTTGTCCTGCCTCATCCATCTGTCTGATACTATCAAATATCTTATTCATACCTATTTATTTTATCATTCCCTAAAGCATCACCTATGAGGAGTGACGCTTTCCCGCCCGCAAAATTAGCCATTATTCCTGAAACCACAAACCTTTTTGGGAAAAACTTTCAAAACAGATGCTTCTGATAAGAGCTGATAGAAAAAAGAGGTTAAAACATTTGGCTATTAAAAAGATTCCTCGTATTTTTGCAGTAGATTTTTCGAAGGTTTTCTAAAGGTTAAAGACTTATGTGCAAATATGAAGAAATAGAAGGTTGGCGACTCTCGAATGGCAAGACGATTCGGGAAATCAACAATGCCGTACACGATGAGGTGGAACGAATCTACCTGGAAGCGTGGGCGAAAGGTATTTCCGTGCCGTATTTTGAAAACGGAAAAACCTATCTTGCTAATCCTGATGGAAGCGATGTAGAAGCAACTCTTGATTTTGCGACACGCGAATATACTATCATAAAACAAGTTGCAGCTCCGGGAAGAGGGAAAATGAGTTACTTACTCCATTAATTATTTATGTGTTGCCATTCACATCGAGAAATCAGGCAAGCATCAGATAACAGATCATCCAGCCGAGTGGTTCGACAAATACTTCAAAGAAGCATTCGATGCGCTTGTTGATGGATAGGAAGAATAGTTCTTTTACAAGATTCTAGCAAATCATTTTATACCCAATCCCCCTCACATTGATGATTCTGATATTTTCATCGGCAGATAACTTGTGGCGGAGCTTGGTGATGAAAACATGGAGACTGCGGGAATTGAAAAAGCTGTCATCACCCCAAAGTTTCAGGAGAATATCCTTACTCTCTACCACTTCATTCTTGCTCTCCACAAGCATGCGAAGGATTCCTGATTCACGATGTGACAGTTCTGTATCCTTACCTTCCAACTGCAGAATCTGACTGGTAACATTCAGGCGATAACGACCGATGGAGAGCCATTGATCAGCAGCATCCGGATTATCAGGAGAAACATTCTCCCCTTTCTGTTCTTCAGAAGAAATATTTCCTGCAGAAGTCCGATGACAAAGCGACTTGATACGGACGATGAGCTCCTGGATGGCAAACGGCTTCTTCAGATAATCATTGCCACCCAATTCAAATCCCTCTACCACATCATTCACCGCCGAACGAGCCGTGAGGAAAAGCACAGGGGTACGGGAATCCGTTTTGCGGATACGGCGCACCATCTCGAAACCATCCATTTTGGGCATCATCACATCCGCTACCAGCACATCAGGCTTCTGTTCATCAAACATACGAAGCCCTTCTTCGCCATCATGCGCCGTGCGCATCTCGAAGCCCTGCGCCTCCAAGGTGTCGCACAGAATCATCGCCAAGGATGTTTCGTCTTCTACCAGTAATACTTTTATCTTATTCATTGTTTCTTTTTACTTTTTACCCTTTTACTCTTTTACCTTTAAGAAAATGCAGGGTAAAGCAGCTTCCTTTTCCCGGCTCACTTTCTACGGAAACAGAACCGCCCATTTTCTCCATCAGGCTCTTGACATAGAAAAGCCCGAGACCATAGCCCTTGACCGTATATTTATTGCCATCCGTCACCCGATAGAACTTGTCGAAAATATAAGGCAATTTATCGTGGTCAATACCGATTCCATTATCTGATACGGAAACCAGCACTTCATCCTCGGCTTTTCGGAAAGCCTTGATTTCTATCTTCACGCTATCTTCAGAATACTTGATGGCATTGTCTATGAGATTGCTCACGATGTTTGAGAAATGCATCCGGTCGGCATGAACCATCAGATTTTCCGGTTTTACGGACAACGAAATATTCACCTTTTTATCCGTTCTTTCTCCTGATTTCACTTTCAGCTGATGCTGGGAGATTAATGGTTCAATCACCTCCTTCATTGGAACTTCCACGATATTGAGAAGCATCGATTTCCGTCGTTCCATACTCATCGACAGAATCTGTTCCACCAATCCGCTGAGCGTCTGCAACTGCTTCTGGGCGATGGTGAGATACTTGCGCGCCTTATCAGGATGCTGGAGCATTCCGTAGTTCAGCAGGGAGTCGGTGGCAGCATAGGCTACGGCTATCGGAGTCTTCAATTCATGCGTGATATTATTGGTGAAATCACTCTTCATCTCATCAAGCGTCTTCTGCTTGAGCATCGTATGAATCAGAAACCAGAAGACGAAAGCCAGGATGAGCATAATGAAGAGCGATGTGGCAAGAATGCCTGCCATCTGGCTGAGCACAGTCATCGTAAGCGGCTCTAAGGTAAGGACATATTTCTCCTCATTCGCCTCCCCCTCATTACAAACCACATATTGGTATTGCTTGGCATTGGCGGAAGGCACATACCCCTTCGCCGTCACTTTCGCCAAAACCTTCTTTCCTGCAAAAAGCTGAATCTGATGCGGAAGCGGATGAATATCGTCGCCCACCAACAAACTGTCTGAAAGCATCTTGGCAACCCATGCACTGTCATAGTCATTGATGTCAGGTTTGGCGATTTCATTCAATTTGCCAAAAAGTGCTTGTTGCACCATAGTTGCCAGCTTGCCCGACATCATCATCATCAATTCCTGGTCCTTGTCATCTTCACAACGCTTCTCTTGCTTGGTAAAAGTGGTTTGAACAGACTGAACAACCTTTCCTCCACGAACCTTTTTAACCTTTACCTTTTGATCAATATCATCGTCTTCATCCATAGAAAAAGCAACAGTACCCGTCAGTTGTCTATGAGGCCCTTTATCATCATTGCGCAATCGTTCGATTCGCTTCTTCATCTCCATGAAGTGAGCGTACTCCATTCCACCCTTGATTTTTGCCTCAACCTCCTTTTCCTGAGACTGATAAAGTCCCACGAGCCAATAGGTCTGATATGCGAAGATGCAGACCAAAGCCGTGATGACGAGCGTAACTATGTATTTAAGATGCAACTTCATTCTTTCCTTTATTAAAGATTTTTCCAGATGAATTAAATACTCATTTTCTGAAAATCGGATAAACCTCCGTGGTATTCTTCCATCCCCATTTACCATTCTTTTGTGGCGCAAACTCTCGTCCCATCTTGGCTCCTATCCCCCAATATTGATTGAACAAATCCACCGAGCGAAGGACGAGAATATTCCAACGACATACCTTCCTTAGGTAAAGATGCCTTCGGAATGGAATCCAAGGAAACACTCTTCACTTCCTGTGCTTGCATTACCAATGTACAAAAGCAAGCCATAACTGTCAATATGAATATTCTCCGTTTCTCTTTCATGCTTGCAAAAGTAATAAAAAAGAAGATAAGTAAGATACTTTTCAGGGAATTATTTCTGATTTGATAAGACTAAATAACACTTCTGATAAGACTTGATAATCATAATTCCTTGCTGACACGAGATTTTTGCAGTACTTTTGCAACCGAAATCGGGAGTTTTTTCCCGAAAGAACGATAAAAAGATAAGAAGAATATGAAAAGATTGGTTATATTAAGCGCTTGCCTGGTCATCAGTCTTGCCGGCTGGGCACAAGGAAACAGAAATGATTCCCTGAGAATGGACAGCATCATCCATTCCCTCCCCGATGTGATGGTAAAAGGCAACCGACCTATCGTAAAGGTAAAAGGGGCGACATTGACCTATGACCTGCCTCAACTCATCAAAAACCATCCGGTGGATAATGCCTATGAAGCCATCAAGCAACTGCCTGGTGTGAGCGAACAAGATGATGCCTTGACCCTCAACGCCCAATCCGTAACCGTGATGATAGACGGCAAGGCTTCCACCATGACGAGCGAGCAACTCTATTCGCTTCTGAAAACGATTCCTACCAGCCGCATCGCCAACGCCGAAGTCATCTATTCAGCCCCAGCCCGCTATCAGGTAAAGGGACAAGTCATCAACCTCCTGCTGAAGCACAACACAGGTTTTCACTCCCTGCAAGGCGAGCTCTTCGGCGGCTACACCCACCAGAACCGCAACAGTTACACAGAGCGCGCCTCCTTACTCTTCACCAACAAGAAATGGGAAATAGACATGCTCTATTCTTTCGGTCATGGCAAGAGATATTATTACTATGAAAATGAGTTTGCCCACACCTTGACTGATGGCACTTTCTATGCCTTCTCTACACATAGCGACAATACCAAACGTCATCTCAACCACAATATCCGACTGGGAATCAACTATCATCTGGCAAAGGATCATCAGCTCAGCTTTGCCTACACCTCACAAATCAATAACACGAGAGGAACTTCAGAGGATGATGGCGATTTCACATCCCTTCTCAGAATCCATGCCAAGAGTCAGTTTCACAATTTCCGCCTGGATTACGCTACCCCATTCGGCTTCTCGGCAGGAGCAGAATACACCTATTATAATTCACCGGATAAACAATGGCAGAAAAGCAGTCTCTACGATGAGATTTACGACATCACAAGCCAGCAACGAATTGACAAATGGCACGCTTACCTCAAGCAGGAGCACGACTTAGGAAAAGACTGGGGTTTGAACTACGGCATCAATTACACCACATCAAGAGACAAGAGTTCGCAGGAAAACAACAACAAGTCTTCTGATGGCAACACCATTCAAACCGAAGACCAAATGTGTTTCTACATCGGAGTCAGCAAGTCGTTCGGTCAAAAACTCACGATGGAAGCATCGCTCATGGAAGAATATTACCACACCCCAATTTGGGATGAGTGGAACCTCTTCCCTACACTCTCCATCACCTATCTTCCAAAAGCTGGACACATCATCCAATTCGACTTGGATTACGACAGAGACTACCCTACCTATTGGTCGGTGAAGAACTTCACCACCTATAATGCGGGCGGATATGGAAAGATTGTAGGAAACCCAACGTTGAAGCCTTCACGAGAGCTCAGCCTCTCGCTTACCTATATTCTGCACAGCAGATACGTGGCAAGTCTCTTCTTCAACAACTCGAAAGATGAATTTCGTCAGCTTCCTTACCAGAGCGACAAGAAGAAGGAGATGGAATACAAGCATGTCAACTTCGACCATGTAAACCAGGTAGGCTTGATGCTCACAGCCCCAATCAACATAGGCAACTGGTGGCAGAATCGCCTTACCTTCACTGGCGTATATCAGAACGACAAGAATTCCCACTTCTATGATCTTCCATTCGACCGCAGCAAATGGTTCTGTCAAGCCCAGTGGAACGGCACTTTTCTATTTGGCAAGCATGTGCTTCTCAACCTCGATGCTTCAGTCCATACCGATGCCATCCAGGGAATCATCGACATCCCAGCCTCAGGCTATCTCAATGCAGCCCTCACCTGGAAGCCTCTCAAGGATGACAAGTTCCAGCTGAAAGCCTACTGCAACGACATCTTCGAGACAGGCGACAACCATCTGCACGACACCTACCGAGGTCAGCACGTCATCAACAACATGTATTTTGGCAGAATCATAGGCCTCTCCCTCACCTATCGTTTCGGCGGCTACAAAGCCAAGCAGCATGAAGAAGTAGATACTTCCAGATTCGGGAAATAAAACGAGAAAAGCTCACCAAGACCATCAAAGTCCTGGCGAGCTTTTCTGTTAATTAATGAGAATTGTTTCCAAGAATTCATTTGGAGTCTGCACATTATCAGCAAATCCCTTGAAAACTCACCTCGCTTATCATAAAAATCAATGATGATATTAGTATCTAGAAAAACCTTCATCTGTACTTTTCCTCCATTGCAGAATACAAAGTTTCATCTATATCATCAGATACGTTCTTCCTATTTTTCAAAGTCATTTCCACAATTTCAGGAGAAAGTGGATAATTAGCCCATAATTTATTTATTGCTAATGTTGCCATACGATTTATCTTTTAAAACACTGCAAAAATACACAGAATCAAACTTTTAGGGGAGTTTTTTCATACCAAAAGAAAAAACTCCCCTTGAAGCATTTTATTTCACTTTCACTCCCGAAGCAATCGCATCGTTCACCTCTCTGCTCGAAAGGCAGCCCTTATAAGAGTCGCAAGCAATTATTATCTTCTTATATCCAGCCCCATCCATCAGTCTGAGACCATCATTTTTCCTATCCATATCCTATTTATATTATATCATTCCAAGAATCATCGCCTATCAAGCGATTCCCCTTTCAGCCCGCAAAATTAGCCATTATTCCTGAAATCACAAACCTTTTTTGGAAAAACTTTCAAAAACAGATGCTTCTGATAAGAGCTGATCTCTTTTCATATACTCTATTCAAGTTTCTTTACTTCAAAATATTGACATATCCCTTATTCTGTACCAATTCAGAATTTAAATCGATACATTTCTGAGGAATCGGGAAGACAGTGGTGTAGCCGGAGGATTCACCCTGAAGAGGCGTACGGAGATCGTAGGCACCGGTGAATTTGCCGAAACGGATGAGATCCTGACGACGCCATCCTTCCCATACCAACTCCAGCAACCGCTCTTCCAGAATGTTATCGAGCGTAGCCTTACGATAAGGCATTCCCACACGGGCACGAATCCTATTCAACTCCTCATCACCATTCTCTCCGTTTCGGACCTTTGCCTCTGCCTTCATCAATAAAGCATCTGCATATCGGAAAAGAACGATGTCGTTACTCTGCAACTTGCCGTCCATATAAGAGGTTCTATCCACCTCATACTTCGCCATTCTCGCTCCAGCCGTCTTGACAAACTTACTGTTGGTCAGGTTTTGAGCCACTTCAAAAGGCTGATACTCCAACGGCTTTCCATTATCCATCAGCAGTTCATGACCATCTACCTTTACCACTCCCGCCACAAAGTTCATCTTGCAACGGGCATCTTCATCAGCCTCGCCATAATGATTGGCTTTCATCGTAGAAATCGTGGCACAGGTACCATTCTCACTTCCCCATCCCAAGACACCGCCATGCGTATAATGGTAAGAGCGGAAGAGATAATGGAACTGGTTGGTATAGATATTCCTATCCATCGGAATCGTGAAGATATTCTCCTTCGATGTCTCATTATGCGTAGAGAAATTGAATGAATCATCCGACTCCAGGACATAGCCTTCTTCTGCCAGTTTATCACAATAATAAATGCAGGTTTCCCAGGCATTCAACTTCCTGCAGTCCACCTTATCGCCATTGCGCAAAGAGGCATCAGAAGCCGGCACAGAGAAATGAATGTCACTTCCCTTCGGACGGCTCGCATAACCCTGGGTCCAGTCATCATACATATAGATTTCTGCATTCAAAGCCAACTTCGCCAACAGAAAGTTGACTACCGGCTGAGTGATGCGACCATAATAATTGCCTTCCTTATTGCTGTGCTGGTCGGGAAGTGAAGGCAATACCTGCTGCAACTCCTGAAAGACAAACTGGAAGATAGAACTGCGATCTGTCTGACCTTGGAACAGGCTGGAATGGAGCTGTTCTGCACTGGAAAGGACCAATGGAACCCGACCGAACATGTCCATAGCATAGTAATAGAACATAGCCCGGATGGCTCTTATCTCAGCCCGATATTCCTCCTGCTGTGCGGCAGAAAGCAGGGCCGACTTGTTGCTGATAATATCCAAAGACTTATTAGCCAGCACGATAACCTTATAAAGGTACTTCCACGTATCATAAAGAGACTGGTCATCGGCACTCCACCGATGCTGGTACATGGCATTCCAGAGGCCACCATCATACCAGTCGCCGCCTCGAATCGGAATCATCGCCTCATCGGTGGTCAGCGTATTATAATCGTAAATGCCACGGCAGGTGCCCTGGATGCCCTCACTCTCGTTAGCTCCACCTATATAATTATAGAGAGAAGCCACGGCATTGATATAAATATCAGATGCAGAGCCATAGATGGCATCCTCGTCCAACTGATCCTTAGGATGTTCGTCCAGGCAGGATGTCATAGACAATGCCGCCAGCAGCAGAAATAAAAATCTATATCGTTTCATAACTTTCTGATTTTAGAATTGAACACTTAAACCCAATGAGAAGGTTCTGTAAACAGGATAAGTCCGCTTATCATCAATACCCATCGTACTGTTCACCACGTAGCTGTTAATCATCGGAGTCAAGCCGCTGTAACTGCTGATGGTGGCAAGATTGTTGACACTCGCCGAAACTCTGAGCGACTGCACCACGCCCTTTCGGATAGGGATATCATAGCCCAGCGTGAGATTCTCAAAGTTGAGATAATCGCCCTTCTCCAGCCAATAATCAGAAACATTCTGGTCAACGATATTCTTCTCAGGAGCTCCCTTCAGCACATTATAATCCGGGAAACTCGACATATTGGTGTAGGCTAAGCCCGTACCATTGAATATCTTATGTCCGAAGGCCCCGTTCATCTGCAATGAAAGATACCAGTCGCGATAACGGAAACTGATATTGGAACCCAACGTTACTTTAGGAGTAGCCTGACCGGCAATATATCTGTCACCGCCATCACTCAAATCTATGGTTCCGTTCTTGTCCAAATCTTCGATATCATAGCGGTAATGCCCATTTCCATCTTCTATAATTCCCTTGCAATGAGGAAGATAGAATACCCCCAAAGGCTGACCAACTATCTGATAGACCACATTGTTGTAACCACCATGCTGACCGGCACCCGACAAGGCACCCATCGCAGTAATATCGGCTGCCGACATCTGCATTCCGTCATATTCACCACTCAGCGAGAGGAGTTTGTTCTTCTGCCAGGAGAGATTCATATTGATATTCAGTTCCATGTCCTTCTTCTGGATAGGAGTGAAGGAAACGCCGACCTCCAAACCCTGGTTGCTCATAGAACCCAGGTTTGCCAACAGTTTATCATAGGCAAAAGGCGGAACCGGCACATCATAGGCATAGAGCATGTCGGTGGTCTTGGAATAGTAATATTCTGCCGTCAGAACCAGCCGGTTGTTCCACAATCCCAAATCAGCTCCGATATTCCAGGTAGCGCGGGTTTCCCACTTCAGATCAGGATTGTTATTGCTAATCATTCCCATCGTAACCGTAGGAGAACTGTTCACCGAAACAATACCATTCTGCCGTACCGTATTCAAAGTGGTATAAGAAGATATTCCGCTAAGATTACCTGAGCGTCCATAGCCCGTACGCAGTTTCAGCATGGTAATTTTCTTGAGAGAACGGAGCCATTTCTCCTGCTTCATATCCCAGGAAAGAGAGACGGATGGGAAGAAACCCCAGGTATGGTCATTGCCCACCATCGAAGAACCATCGCCACGCATGGAAACCGAAAGACTATACTTATTATATAAGGTGTAGTCGACATTGCCCATCACAGAAGCCAGGGTCGGATCTTCGTACTTGCTGTCTGTCCCACCGAAAGGCCGTGATGCAGCAGCACCTATGTTATGGTAAT
>ENA-ORUI01001701-ORUI01001701.1-human-gut-metagenome-genome-assembly--contig:-NODE-1701-length-21075-cov-2.944101_pt1 | contig 21075 bp, 27 predicted proteins | sample MGYA00242078_ERZ509205 | MGnify/ENA primary metagenome ERZ509205 (study PRJEB26280, sample SAMEA2338828) | human gut metagenome | biome: human gut; feature: human-associated habitat; material: faeces... | reverse complement strand
CCGGCTCTTGTGATACAGATGTGCTTTGGCAACGAAAAATATATTTTTTAGTAAAAAATGTATGAATTCAGATAGAATCGATTATTGAAATAAAAAGTCCTGTAAAAATAAATCAGAATTTACAGGACTTCGCCAAGATTTAAAAAATGATATTTAATTCTTTTGCATGCTGTATATATTTCTCCTTGTATAAAGAAGAATTTTCTTTATCATTCATGTTTTTATACTGATGATAAAGCAAGTATTCAACAAAAGGACGGTCTTGTTCACTTGCATCACAAAGGGTTTTCAACATAGCATCTATGTATTCGCTGCTGTTTTCGAACAGTATTTTATAAAGCATTTCTGTTTCCTTTTTTAGATCATCATCATCTGTCTGCATGATGATGTTTAATACTTTTTTAGCATGCTTATCATCGCCAATGGTGATGTAATAGTTGAATGCCTTCATCAACAAATCCTTTTTCTGCATGTGAGAAAGTCGATACTTAAACATTTTTTCAAATTGTTTATTTATTTCTTTTTTATTATTTTCCAAAAGAGCGGAATTCAGTTTTAGATATTCAATATTGTATGGCGGGAATAAGAATTTAATAATCTTAGAGTATACAATTTTATTAAATCTTACGATATCTTTTTTTTGTAAGCATTGTATGAGTTGTCTCATTTTCCATTCTTTCAATAGCTTTAACAGCAGCATGAATAAAAAGGAAAAAACAACTGCAACAATAAGAAATGTTTTGGTATGATCGTTCATGCTTAATTTCTCCTAGATGTTTCCAAATTTTATCAGGTACTTAGCAATTCCGCTGTTTTCATTCGTATCTGTGATTGCAGAAGCTTGTCTCTTCACAAAATCAGAAGCATTTCCCATGGCGACAGAGTATTTTATTTCTTTAAACATACTGATATCGTTTTCCCCGTCTCCAAATGCAATTACTTCATCAGGACTGATATTCATTTTTTTCATATAATATCGCAAAGCATTTCCTTTTGAAACTGATTTCAGTGAAATTTCCAACATGCGCGGACAGGTTCTTACCATATGATAATGTTCAGGAAGTACTTTTTTTATTTCTTTAAGTAATCTCGTAATTGTCTGTTCATCATGACTTAGATTTACCTTATTGATTTTTTCTTGTTTTATTTCGCTGAGAGAATAAATTTGTTTTTGATCAGGATATCCGTTGCGTGTATCATTTACCCAGCTCCAGGGACCGCCCATCCATGGGTAATCGTCAGGAAGATTTCTTTGTTTTCGTTCAATTTTTTTAAATGTGACAAGTTCTTGCGGGAAATAGTAATAGACACCGCTGTCGAAATAGAATTGAATTTCAGTTTGAAAAGGTTCTAATAGTGAAAACAGCTGTATTGCCTCTTGTTGTGTCATCTGCTCAAAAATGTGTCTTTCATTTTTTTGGCAGGAATACAGGGCTGTTCCATTTGATTCAATCAGCAACCCTCCATACTCATTAAGATGCAGCTCATCAATGTAAGGCTTCAATCGCAGATATCCTCTTCCGCTGGCCAGCATGACTTTCGTTCCATTCTGCTGGTAGGCCAATAGTGCTTCTTTATTTTCTTTTGAAATGTGGTCCTCATAGTTTAACAATGTACCGTCCATATCGGTCACAATCAGACGAATGCTCATTTTTTCACCTCATAATAGGCTTTTTTCAGGACGTCAAGAGATTCCATACCAATTGCTGAAAAATTCTGATCAGGTGCTTCAATGGATATAGTATTGTCGAAATGTCTGCTGCAAAGAAAACTGAAAACGGCTCTGACAGAATCACTATCTTGCTGTTTTAAATAGAAACGATGCAGATCTTGATCCCAGCTGCAGATATGGACATGTTTGATTTCAGGAAGAAAAGAAACAATATCTGTCATTGTTTCGCCGGCATTGGAAGAATGATAGGTGTCCCATACCATATGTAAATTCGGTTTGCTTAAATGTTGAACAGTGTTATAAATTTCCTTTGAGTAATTACCAAAATTGCATGCTTTTGGGTGCAGCGCCTCATATAGGACTGTGATTCCTTTTTCAAAAGCAGTTTCGGCAGCATAAAGAAGAAACTCATTCATTTCTTCTTGCGCTTTTTCATAAGAATAGTCTTTTTCTAGAATGCGGGTCTTAGGAGCGCCGATACCGATATTTTTGCATTTAAGGTCCTGTGCCCGTGTAGTTAATTTATAAAAATATTCCTTGTTTTTTTGTACATTTCTTCTGGCACCTATTAATGCAAGTTCTCCGCTGTTGAAAGAGTTAAAGCCGTTAATCGGTATATTGGCAGACAATATAAATTCTTTAGTCTTTGGCCACTCTTCATCAGGAATTTTCATGATTTCATCAGCGGACAGTTCCGCAAAATCATAACCGAATTGTTTAGCATAGCTGATATTATGAATACTAATGCAGCATCCGAATTTCATCTTTCTCATCTCCTTATACAATTTTCAGCTGAATATTATGGTCATGCAAATATTCTTTGTAATATTCAGGAACATCTCCGGCGGTAATGATCTTGTCGAAATCCTGAAGTTCGGCAAATGTGATAAGTGAAGTCTGCTCAAACTTTGTTGAATCCAGAAGCAGATAGCTTTCCTGACTTCTTTTGATCATACTGGATTTGATCGTTGCATCCTCATTATTCGGATTTGTTGCGCCTGATTTGATCGTAAGACCGGTTGTTGCGATAAATGCCTTGTTTAAATTCAGGGAATTTAAATAATCCCAGTCATGAACATCAATCAGAGAATGAGAAGAGTGCTTTAGTTTGGAACCTACAACAATCAGATCCCAGTTGTCAACTTCAACGACTTTGCTGATTGTATGTATATTGTTGGTAACAAAAATAAGATGATAGCTCTTATCAATATAATCAACCAGCTGTGAGGTGGTTGTTCCTGCATCGATAAAAATCAGGTCATTATCCTGGACTAGAGTAGCCGCATATTGGGCAATACGGTTTTTTTGTTCATAATTTTTTACGGCACGACTGTTGTATGTACTGCTTTCTTTTCGAATCAGACTTACACCTCCGTAAAATTTTCGAACTTTATTTTCACTGACTAATTCATTGATATCTCGTCGCACGGTATTCATCGAAATATTAAATTTTTCTGCAATATCTTTTAATGTACGATAATTTACATCACTTAAATATTCGATGATTTCTTTTTTTCTTTGACTATTGATCATAAAAAACGACTCCTTTACAGCAAGTAAGTATAACAGAATTGATTCATTCCGGGTATATTATAACATGTTTTGTTTCAATGTACTCATATTTATGGTTAATTTGTTGTTATATTTAATAAAATTATCCAAACATTACCAAAAAATAATCAAATTATTATAACTTTATGTTGACATTGTTGGTAAATTGTTATAATTTGATTTCGTAAAGGAGGCACGATATGGCTGAAAAAAAAGTATTGTTGGCATCACATGGAGAATTGGCACTAGGTTTAAAGAAAACTGTGGAGTTTTTTTTGGGAAGGAAGGATTCAATTTTAGCTGTGTGTGCCTATTTAGACGCTTCAGATGATTATTTGAATGTAATTCAAAAATTTCAAAAGAAGGGGAGGCGGTTATTTTTACAGATATTCTCGGAGGAAGCGTAAATCAACAGGTTATGATCAAGGTGAAAGAGAGCCAGAAGAAAATTCCTGTCATAACATCAATGAATTTACCGGTTGTATTGTCTGCGGCAATGGAGCCAAATGAACTTACAGAGGAAAGAGTTGCTGAATTATGCAGTGAGTGCAGTCCTCAGATGGTTGCTTTGCATACGGAAAGAGAGGAGGCAGGTGATTTGGATGCATTCCTTGAATGATGTTTCGCTTCGCAAAGATTTTCGATTGAAAGGGGAAATCTATGAAGCGGACAGCTTAAAGGCATGTTTTGAAATATTGGATTTAAATAAAAAAGATTTAATCATAACTAATTCATTTTTAAAGAATCAGATTGAAAGAACACAGATGCTTAAAGATGCTGATATTTTGTATGTAGATCATTACGGTACAGGTGAGCCTTCAGAATTATGGGTCGACAGGATATTGAAAGAATCAAACAGTAAAGAATATCAGCGTATTATTGCAATCGGCGGCGGTGCAACGATTGATATTGGAAAGCTGTGCGTCTTCGGCGACGGGCGAAGTGTCCAGCAGCTGTTTGATGAAAAAGAAAGCATTAAGAAAAAAAGACAGCTGATTGCAGTTCCTACAACATGCGGAACAGGAAGTGAGGTAACCAGCGTAGCAGTTGTAGAATTTGGTGAGCTACACAGTAAATTGGGACTTCAGATGGATGATTTGTTTCCGGATCAGGCTGTTTTGATTGGGGCATTACTTGATACACTTCCGTATCATACTTATGCTATGACATCAATTGATGCATTGGCACATGCTATTGAGTCAATCTTATCGCCAAAAGCAAATGCCTATACAGATATGTTTGCAAAAACGGCAGCTCAGGGAATTTTGGAAAACCTTAAAGAAGTCGTAGCTACCGGATCTTTTCAAAAGCATCTTCAGCAAAGTCTGGTTTATGCAAACATGGCAGGAGTAGCTTTCAGCATAGCCGGCTGTGCTGCCATGCATGCACTGTCATTTCCTTTGGGAGCCAAATACCATCTGGTTCATGGAGAAGCAGTGTATGCAGTTATGAAAAGTACCCTATTGTATTATAAAAAACTAAATCTTTCTTTAGACAAGCTGGAAAAAGTTCTTTCTCCGGTATTTCCTGAGACACCGGATGTGATCGAAGCAATGCTTGAATTATTGCATAAGGTCAGCGAAGCTCCATCTTTTGAGCAAATGGGTATTAATGAAACAGTCTGCAGTGAAATGGCAGAAAGTGTGTATCAGAATCAGCAGCGTTTGCTGGTCAACGCACCATCTGTGTTAACGACAGATGATCTGAAAAATATTTATTGCGGCTGTTTGAATCACAAAAAAAAGAAGGTATAATTCATCATCTTTGTGGCTGGAACCGATAAAAGATGATGTTTGAGAAGCAGCTTTCTGCATCATTACACCTTCACTATAATGATAGCATAATCATTAAAGAAGTGAAAGAATAGATGAATGCGGAATGAAAAAAGAAGGAGAAGAAAATGATAATTCAAATACGTGTGGATGATCGTCTGATCCATGGTCAGATTGCGGTAGTTTGGTCAAAACAGTTTAATACGACACATATGGTTGTTGCCAATGACAAGGCGGCAGCTAATGAAGTGCAGCAAATGGCATTAAAGATGGCAACGCCAAGCGGGATAAAAGTATTAATTCGCAGTGTTGATGATGCAATAAAGATCTTTAATAATCCAAAATCTGAAAAGGTGAAAATGTTTGTTCTTACCAACAGTGTAAGAGATGCACTGAAAATTGCATTGAACTGTGATGTTCAATCAATCAATGTGGCAAATGTTGGACGTTTTGATTCATCAGACAAAAAAATCAAATTGAATTCAGATGTTGTCTGCAATCCTGAAGAACTGGAAGCATTAAAAGAAGTATCGAATCTAAATATTGAAACGATTCATTGGGTAATTCCAACGAATCCGAAAATCACAATCAAAAAACTATTGGAGAATGTAGGAGGATAAATAGATTATGTTAAATGTTGCTCTATTATCGGCTTTGTCCTACTTTGTATGTTATGGCGGTAACTGGATCTTTGGACAAAGTATGTCGGATCGCCCGATTGTTATTGGTGCGTTTACCGGACTTCTGTTGAATGATGTTTATCAGGGATTAATCATCGGTGCCGCTTTGGAAGCCGTTTTCATGGGCAGTGTCAATATTGGCGGGCAAATTTCCGCGGATCATTCTGCCGCAACTGTATTTGCAGTCGCTTTTGCGACAAATTCAGCATTGGATCCAAGCGCGGCTTTGGCCATTGCTACGCCGATTGGTATTTTGATGGGCTTTGTTACGATGGCTGTGAATAATATCTTTTTAACTGTATTTACATCACTGATGGACAAATGGGCTTTAGAAGGAAATGAGAAAGGACTTCTTATTTATTTGAATTTCGGCGTATGGCTGGTAAAAAATATCTTTTTTGCCGCTATTGTATTTGCAGGAGTCTATGTTGGATACAGTGCAGTAGATGCATTTGTAAATTCTATTCCTGAAGTGATAATGACAGGTCTGAATGTCTGCGGACAATTGCTTCCGGCAGTAGGTCTTGCATTACTGATGAAGATGATCTGGACCAAGGAGATTGCTGTTTATTATCTTCTCGGATTTATTCTTTATATCTATATCGGACTTCCGATTGTTGCAATTGCAGTGCTTGGCATCATTATCGTTGTCATCACAGCATTAAGAGAATTTGAAATCAACAAGCTGTCAAAAATGCGTACGGTCAGTGCAGCAGATGAGGATGCAGATAATGAATTGGAGGATTTTCTACAATGAAATTTACAAGTAATTTATCTAGAGAAGACAAGAAAATGATCAACAGCATCTGTCTGCGTTCTTTAAATGCACACTGTTCTCGCGTAGGCGGACAGGCAAGACAGATGGCAATCGGTTTTTTATGGCAGATCATGCCGGCATTGAATCGTTATTATAAAGATCAGCCGGAAAAAAAGAAAGATGCCATGTATCGTCATGTACAGTTCTGTAATGTATCAAATGCCATTTATCCGTTTTTGGCAGGATTGGTGGCATCCATGGAAAAAGACAACAGTGAGGTTGACGATTTTGATACGAGTTCTATTGTTGCTGTAAAAGCTGCTTTAATGGGTCCTTTGGCCGGAATTGGCGATTCATTGCTGTTCAGTGTTGTACGCCCAATTGCTGCGGGAATCGGAATCAGTTTTGCCCAGCAGGGATCTTTGCTGGGGCCGACATTATTTTTCCTGATTTATAATGCCTGTACGATGTTTCTTCGTTTCAGTCTTGGCTACGTCGGATTTATCAGCGGTTCAAACTTCATTACAACTATGTATAAAAATGGCACATTGAAAATTTTAACTAAATGTGCAGGTATTTTAGGTTTGATCATGGTTGGTGCCATGACTGCGTCAACCGTTAAATTCTCGACTGCAATCACGATCGGTATCCCTGGCGGCGATCCAGTCAGTCTGCAGGATTCATTGGATACTCTGTTCTTAGGACTTGTACCGTTGCTGATTACTTATGGATGTAAAAAGCTGCTGGATAAGAATGTCAATATCAACTGGCTGATGCTTGTCATTCTTGTATTGTCTATGGCTATGGCTTTCTTGCATATTGTTTAATATTAAAAAAAGGGCATTGGTTCCAATGTCGGAAAGATGCCCTTTCATTTTACTAAGAGGTCATAAAATGAGAAAAAAAATAACAATTATACATACGACGATGGCAACGGTTCAAACAATCCCGCCGTTAATTCATCAGATTTTTCCAGAAGCATTTGAGATAGTGAATGTAATGGATGATTCTTTATTAAATGAGATAAAGGATCGCGGAGTGCTTACAAAAGCGGTAACAGAGCGTTTTATTCAGTATGTGCTGACTGCACAGAATCATGGAAGTGATGCAGTTCTTGTTGCCTGTTCATCAATCGGAGATTGTGCAACAACTGCGCGTTCTATCTTATCAATACCGGTCTTTAAGATTGATGAGCCGATGGCGGAAGAAGCTGCGGCAAAGGGAAATAAAATTTTGGTATTGGGTACGGTGAAAAGTACACTGGATCCTACTGTTCGTTTGGTTAAAAGCAAGCTGACAGGAAGTCAAAGCGTGTCCGAACGATGGATAGAAGGCGCTTTCGAACTTTGTGCCATAGATAAAAAGAAACATGATCAGATGATTGCCGAAGTTATCGAAGAGACGATTTCTGATGTTGATGTCGTGGTATTAGCACAGGCAAGCATGGCAGCTGCGGCTAAACTAGTAGATCATGATCAGAATAAAATTTTGAAGAGCTTGCCTGGAGGTTTATATCAATTAGGAGATTTATTGAAGGAATCATAGAGGTGAAACAATGCAGTACGTAAAAAAGGAAGATGTAAAAACAGAAGCGCTTGTAGGAAGAGGACTTCAGAAAGTAGTTGGCAAAAACAGTTATTTTGAAAGTACACAAATGAGCGTTGGGTATGCACTGTACAATGCTGATTATGGAGAAATGGAATCTCATTGTCATGCGGAGGAAACAGTGATTGTCACTAAGTCAAAAGACGGCTGGATCGAGTGGGGCAATACTAAAGATAATTTGACCCAACGTTGTAAATTAGAGGAAGGAATGATTTTCCATATTCCCGAAAACGAGTGGCATGTGTTCCGTTATGAGCCTGGAGGACATGTAGAAATCATCTTTATTTATGGTCAGACAGATCAGTGCCGGCCGGAAGATAAATAAAAAGGAGAAGAGCTATGTTAGTTACAATGAAAGAAATCTTAGATCATGCAAAAAAAGGCGGATATGGTGTAACCGCACCGAATGTTCAAAGTGAAGATACAGTAAGGGCAGTTCTTGAAGTAGCACAGGAATGCAATGCTCCGATGATCGTGGATGTAAATGCTTTTATTCATCCGGATCTTCCATGGTTTATTCATATGATTCGTGATTTGGCAAATCAGGTAAAAGTACCGGTGGCAATTAATCTTGATCATGGAAGAAGTTATGAAGATATCATGCTGGGCATAAACTCTGGATTTACATCTATCATGGTTGATCGTTCCAGCTTATCTTACGAGGAGAATGTAGCACAGACCAAAGAGGTGGTGAAAATGTGCCGGCCGCTGGGAATCAGCGTGGAGGCGGAACTTGGTCATGTAGGAATGGGAGATCGCTATGAAGTGGATGGCGTGAATAATCTGACTGAACCAGAAGAAGCTGCTACATTTATTGAGGAAACAGGTGTGGATTGCCTGGCGGTTGCGGTTGGTACAGCACACGGCCGCTATAAAGGGACACCGCATATTGATTTTGAAAGACTGGAGAAAATTGCGGCAGCTTGCGGCGATACACCTTTGGTACTGCATGGCGGCAGCGGTACGGGTGATGAAAATCTCGCTAGGGCAGTAAAAACAGGAATCCAGAAAGTAAATCTGGCGACAGAACTTATCGTAGCTGGAAAGGAAGAACTGGAAGAATTTATCAAAGATCCAAATTTCGATAAATGGAAACTCATTCCTTCTTTCAAAAAGGGATATAAAGATCGTTTGACGCACTATGTAAAATTATTTGATCAGGCAGACAAAGCCTGGACAAAATGATGAGCAAACTGAGGATTTGTTTATGGATAAGGTAAAAAAAATCGGTGTAATTGCAGACGATTTTACAGGGGCAAGCGATGCTGCCTCTTTTTTATCAAAAAGTGGAGCACTGGTCATCATGTGCAGCGAGATTCCAAAACACTTGGATGAACCTTGTGATGCAATTGTTGTTGCATTGAAGAGTAGAAGCGTATTGCCCAAAGAAGCAGTCAGACAGACAAAGAAGGCAGTTGATTTTTTAAGGCAGGCTGGGTGTGAGCAATTTTATTTTAAATATTGTTCCACATTTGATTCTACACCCAAGGGGAATATTGGGGTTGTATTAGATTTTTTGCTTGATTATCTTGGCGAAAATCATTGTGTCTTATGTCCTTCTCTTCCGGTAAACGGAAGAATTGTGCAAGATGGCATGCTATATGTGAATGGAAAGAAACTGAGCGAAAGCCCAATGAAAGACCATCCTTTAAATCCAATGTGGGATTCGTTTATTCCGAATTTGATGAAGCCGCAAAGCAATCATGAATGCTGTCTCTTCCATACAAAAGAGGGGGATGAGCATGCAGTTAAAAGCTTAATGGATAATCATCAGGAAAAGTATTACATTGTTCCGGATTATATAGATGATGAAGATGGAAAAAAGATTGCAGCATTGTTTGGCGAAGATAATTTGCTAAGCGGAGGTTCCGGACTATTGCAGTTTTTGTACAAAGGAGATTCTCATCAAAAGACGGAGAATACAGAAAAAAGCAATAAGAGAGCAATTTTGTTATGCGGCAGCTGTTCTCAGGCAACAAAGGGACAAATTGACTGTTATAAAGCATCCGGAGGAAAAGTTTATGCAGTAAATGCGGAGGATCTTCTTTCGAAAAAAACAAGTGCTGAAGCTGTTTTCGATTGGGTAATACAGCAGGAATCACCAGTTTTGATTTACAGTGATGCTGTTTATAAGGACATGCAACAGCTACGTTGCAGAAGTTCTTTTGAATCTTCTTCGAAAGCTTTGGAAAAATTTATGGCTGCATTAAGCACTTATGCAGTAGCCGCTGATTTTGACCGAATCATTGTGGCCGGCGGAGAAACTTCAGGAGCTGTCACAAAAGCATTGGGATTCGACAGTTATTATATTGGAACAAGCATTGATTCGGGGGTTCCGATCCTACGCCCGCTCCAAAAAAAAGAGCTGACTTTAATATTAAAATCAGGAAATTTCGGGAGCACAGAGTTTTTTGAAAAAGCAGTGCTGACTGTGTAATAAATAATTCGAGGGAGATAGCATATGGCATTTTCTCATATTGTTTCACAGATGCTCGTATTGACTCTGTTGATTGTGTTAGGGTTTTATGCCGGTAAAAGAGGTATCATGGATGAAAATCTGAATACAAGGATAGCACATTTGTTAATCAATATTGCCGTTCCCTGTATGATCCTGGCATCTGTCAAAGAGGAGGTTCCTTTTGCAGATGCCTCTTCTCTTTTATTTGTCCTTGCTGTGTTCGCTGTCGTCAATGCAATGGCTCCTTTTATCGCATGGTTTTTTGTTCGTCTTCTTCGTATTCAAAAAGAAAAAAATTTATATCAATTCATGTTTTCTTTGACAAATGCAGGATTTATGGGACTTCCGGTTATTCAGTCGGTGTTTGGTAATACAGCAATGACATATGCAGCCATATTTCTGCTTCCGAATAATGTTCTTTCTTATGTATATGGTATTGGTTTATTTCAAAAGCAAAGACAAATCGATTGGAAAAAAATATGGAATGCGCCGGTTATCTGTTCGGTTATTGCTGTTTTAATCAGTCTGTTTCATATAAAAGAACCGCAGATTTTATATCAGGCAATGGATATGACCGGAAGTATGACAACACCGTTGGCGATGCTGATCATTGGGTCTTCGCTTGCTTCTGCGAATTTTGGAGAAATGAAAAAAGATCGGCTTTTAATACCCTTTGTCATCGTAAAAATGATACTCATTCCTTTGTTTAATTATGCTGTTCTTCGTTTATTTGTCAGAGATGCGATGTTGCTGACTGTCTGTGTAATGATGACGGCTATGCCTGTAGCTACCAATGCAGTTGTTTTCAGCAGTGCTTATGGCGGCAATCTTTCTTTAAGCAGCCGCTGTGTTTTTATTACGAGCATTGTCAGTGTGATTACAATTCCCGTTTTTGCTTTGTTATTTATATAAAGAAGAATAGAGCTGAAAATATTTTTCAATAAAATGAAATCACTTACAATTAGTGTTGACATATTTTTTCAAAAATAGTAAGATAAACCTATAAAACGAAGAAGAGGAAGAGTAGCAGTTTCAAGTACGATAGAGAGTTCTCGGTTGGTGGAAGAGAATGTAGGAGAGCTGTGAACACACCTTGGAGTTGTGAGGGTGAATCAAAGTAGCTTTCAACGGGATAGGCATCCGTTATCATGCGCAGTATGAAGATACTCACAAAGGCTGTTTCCGTGAGGGAATGGCAAAAAAAGGTGGAACCACGATACTTTCGTCCTTTGGATGAAAGTTTTTTTGTTATAAGGAAAGCGAGGAGAATCAGTATGAAACAGTTTATGATACCGACGGGAATGAGAGATCTTATTCCAAGTGAATGTGTCCTGCGAAAAAAACTGCAGAAAGCAATCGAAGATCGTCTGGATCGATGGGGATATCAGGAAGTCGTAACACCGACGATCGAATATTACAAGACATATGAAACGGGATTCTATAATATTAACGAACAGGATATGTATAAATTTTTTGATGCACAGGGACGGATCCTGATGCTGAGAGCAGATATGACGATACCGATTGCCAGACTGGCAGCGACAAAATTCAAAGATGTGAATCCGCCGCTTCGCTTTCGCTACTGTGCCAATGTGTTCAAGGTGCATGAAGACCTCAGCGGAAAGAAAAACGAAATCAGCGACTGCGGCGTGGAACTGATCGGTGTGCCGCAGGACAGCGGAGATCTGGAGATCCTGATGACTGCCCTTGATGCTTTAAGCGTTGTAAAAAATCATCAGTGGGTACTGGAAATCGGAAATATCAATTTCTTCCGTGAAGCATGCCGTCTGTTTGCGTTATCTGTCGAAGACAGTGAGGAGCTGTCAGACTTGATTGACCGAAAAAGCATGACATCGCTTGCAGATAAACTAAAGGAGCTGAAGCTTCCGGACAATGCACGCCAGTTTTTTCTGCAGCTGCCATGGATGAGCGGAGATCAGCAAATGCTGGAAGATGCCAAGCAATATTGTTTCTGTGAGCCGTTGAAAGAAATCATCGAACGAATGATCGTTCTTGCAAAGGACTTGCAGGAACTGGGCTGTGAAAGGGTCCAGTTCGATCTGGGAAAAACAAAAAATCTGAATTATTATACGGGAATCGTGTTTGAAGCCTATGTGGAAGGCGTCGGGAAACGAGTGCTGAGCGGAGGACGTTACGATACGCTTCTGGAAAAGTACGGAAGAAATCTGCCGGCTGTCGGATTTTCGATCAAGCTTGATGCTTTGGCTGAAATCGGTGAAATGATACAGCCGCCGAAGGAGACCGTGATCACCTATCATCCAAGCCGGCGCATCGAAGCAATGAAAAAGGCAAAAGAACTGGTAGAAACAACAAAGATCACTCTGATTGCGGATGAGTCAGCGAACGAACTGACGATAAAGGAGGGATAGAAATGCTTTCCATTGCATTAACTAAAGGAAGACTTGAAAAACAAAGCGTAGCCATGTTTGAACAATGCGGTTATGGTATAGAAGATCTGAAAAATAAGGGCCGCCAGCTCGTATTTCACGACTCAAAGAAAGAACAGTGCTATTTCCTGGTCAAAGCCGCCGACTGCGTGACTTATGTGGAACACGGTGTGGCAGATGTCGGCTTTGTCGGAAAAGATACTTTGCTGGAATCTGACGGCCGCTATTATGAATTAATGGATCTGGGAATCGGAAAGTGCGGCTTTATCGTTGCCGGCCTCCCGGGACAAAGTCCTTTCGATAAAGTGGGGCACATTAAGATCGGAAGCAAATATCCAAGTGTCGCCCGAGAGTATTTCAAACAGCGAAATATGGATGTAGAGGTCATTAAGATCGAAGGCAGTGTGGAGCTGGCTCCGATCCTCGGCTTATGCGACGGCATTGTGGATATCATGGAGACCGGAACGACATTAAAAGAGAACGGTCTGATTGTCTATGAACGTATCTGTGATATTTCCGCAAGGGTAATTGTCAACCGCGCAAGTTTTAAACTGAAGCGAAAAGAAATCATGGAATTGTTGGATGATCTAAAGAAAGTGAGGGATGAAAATGCTCAAAAGGATTGATCCGAATAATATTGAGGAGCTTTGTTCCTTCTTAGACGGCCGTATGTCGGATGCGGATCCTGCCATTTTGCAGCGTGTTTCGGCCATTTTGGAACGTGTGCGAAATGAAGGGGATGAAGCACTGTTTGATTATACAAAACAGTTTGATCAGGTAGAGATCAGTGAACTGAAAGTCAGTGAAGAAGAAATGGCGGAAGCATTGGCTAAAGTAGATGATTCTTTACTGAAAGATCTGCAGGAAGCAGCGGCGAACATCACGGCATATCATAAACTTCAGCTGCAAGAAGGATATGAACTAAAAAAAGAAACGGGTGTTTATCTCGGACAGCGCATCATGCCGCTGGCACGTGTGGGTGTTTATGTGCCGGGAGGACGTGCGGCATATCCGAGTACTGTTTTGATGAATGTGCTGCCGGCCAAAATAGCCGGTGTAAAGGATATCGTGATGGTAACGCCGCCGGATAAAGAAGGCAGGATCGCACCGGTCATTGCGGCTGCCGCAAAGGTTGCGGGAGTCAAGGCGATATATAAAGTCGGAGGGGCCCAGGCGGTGGCTGCCCTGGCTTATGGTACACAGACCATCCCGCGTGTCGATAAGATCGTAGGTCCGGGGAATGCCTATGTTGCCAGCGCCAAGCGTCTTGTTTTCGGTCGTGTTGATATCGATATGATTGCCGGACCAAGCGAGATCCTGGTGATCGCCGACCATAATGCCGATGCCAAAGCGGTTGCCGCCGATCTGATTTCGCAGGCTGAACATGATCCGCTGGCATGCAGCATCTTATTGAGCGATGATGCCGATAAGATTGACGAGGTGGAGACAGAACTGAAACGTCAGAGCGCTGCTCTGCCAAGAAAAGAAATTATTGAAAAAAGCCTGCAGGCGTATGGAACAGCGATGCTGTGCAGCAGTATCGAACAATGCATCGAACTTGCCAATCAGATTGCTCCCGAACATCTGGAGCTGATGGTGGAACAGGCCAGAGATTATCTCGATCAGGTTCGTAATGCCGGAAGCGTGTTCCTTGGCTATATGACATGCGAAAGCATCGGAGATTACTTCGGCGGTACGAATCATGTGCTTCCGACCAATGGAACGGCCCGCTTTGCATCCGCGCTGAGCTGTGATGATTTTGTGAAACGAAGCAGTTATCTGTACTACAGCAAAGAGGCGCTGCTGCGTGACGGCCGCAAGATCATGAACATAGCCCACCAGGAAGGACTGGACGGACATGCAAATGCAGTGAAAGTGAGGATCGGCGATGAGTGAAAAAATAGGATATCAGGCAGTCAAAGAGCGAGAAGGAATCATTCTGAATGCCAATGAAAGCAGTGAGAATCTGCCCCGGACGCTGCGGCGTCAAATTGCGGATGCACTTATGAACATTGATTTTCATCGTTATCCGCAGGATGAAGCGACCATGCTGTGTGAGGCGTATGCACGATACATTCATGCAGACAGCAGTCAGATCATCGCCGGCAACGGTTCGGATGAAATGCTGGGGCTGATGATTGCACTTTATATCGGTGAGGGAAAGAAACTGTATACGTTGTCTCCTGATTTTTCGATGTATGATTATTATGTCGGTATGCATAACGGCACCGTTGTCCGTTATCCGCGAAAAGCTGAAGAGGCGTTTGATACAGAAGACTTCATTGCGAAGGGAAAAGCGGAAAAAGTAGATCTGGTCCTCTTTTCCAATCCTAATAATCCGACAGGTCAGATCATTAAAAAGAAGGATCTTTGCCGCATCGCGGCGGCATTTGACTGTCCGGTCATCATTGACGAAGCATACGGGGAATTTGCGGATGACACAATGATCGATCAGCTGGATCGTTATGAGAATCTGTTCGTTACACGTACGCTTTCCAAGGCATTTGCCCTGGCAGCTGTACGATGCGGTTTTCTGATCGGAAACAAGGCGGCGATGAAAAAAATACGTTCCTGCAAAGTGCCTTATAATGTAAATACAATGACACAATGTGCGGCACAGATTGTTTTGTCAAACCGGGACGAACTGTTAAAACGCCGTGATGAGATCATACAGGAGCGCAGCCGGATGGAACAGGCATGTGCGCGATACGATACCGATTTGCTGCGCATTTATCCATCCCATGCAAATTTCTTTTACGGACGATCTTCCAGAAAGGAAGAACTGTTGAAGCTGTTTGAGAAACAAAACATCGTCATTCGCAACTATGCGGATGACAGCTTCCGCATCACCATTGGCACAAAAGAAGAAAATGATCAGGTATTGGCGGTATTACAGTCATTTGAGGAGGAATATCGATGAAGCGTCAGGCGGCAATGGAAAGAAATACAAAGGAAACACAAATCAGGGCAGAGCTTGTTGTGGATGGAAGCGGAAAAAGCGAGATAGCGACAGGTGTCGGCTTTTTCGATCATATGCTGACATTGTTCGCCTTTCATTCCGGCATGGATCTCTGCGTGCAGGCAAAAGGCGATCTGGAAGTTTGCGATCATCATCTGGTTGAAGATACAGGCATCATTCTCGGTGATCTGATGAAACAGGCACTGGGAGATAAGCGGGGAATCGCCCGTTACGGGAATGCCAGGGTTCCGATGGATGAAACACTTTGCTGTGTCGATCTTGACTTCAGCGGCCGCAGTTATCTGGTATGCAACTGTGATCTGAAACGGGATACGATCGGCAGTTTCTCCTGCGAAATGCTTCCGGAATTTCTGCGTGCCTTCGCGGTGCATTGCGGGCTGACGCTTCATGTCAACGTATTATACGGAGAGAATGATCATCATAAGGTTGAGGCAGTGTTCAAGGCACTCGGCCGTGCCGTGCGCGGTGCCGTGACAATTGTCAGTGATGAACTGCCTTCCACAAAAGGGGTGTTGGAATGATTGCGATCATTGATTATGGAATGGGAAATCTGCACAGTGTATGCAACGCACTGTCCGCTCTAGGTTTTTCCTACTGTGTCAGCAGTGATCCCGAAGTACTGAAACAGGCGGACGGATTGATCCTTCCGGGAGTCGGTGCTTTTCGTGACTGCATGAACAATCTGCAAAAAGCTTCCCTGATCGATGTCATCAAAGAACAGGCAAACAGCGGGAAACCGCTGCTTGGCATCTGTCTGGGAATGCAGGTACTGTTTGAAAAAGGATATGAAGTGGAGGAAACACAGGGACTGGGGCTTCTGCACGGGGAAATCGTGCTGATGAAGGATCCGAATGTCAAAATTCCTCATATTGGATGGAATCGTCTGGAAACAGCCGGAAACGATGAAATCGTGCAGGCACAGGAACATCCGTTTGTCTATTATGTGCATTCTTTCTATGCACAGAATTACGATGAAGCGGATCTTATTGCTTATTCTCTCTACGGAGATCTGAAGATACCGGGTTATGTTCGTCATCAGAATGTGTTCGGCATGCAGTATCACCCGGAAAAAAGCGGCAGAGACGGTTTAAGGATGCTGAAGCGCTTTGCCTTGATTGCGGAAGGAAAGGAGGAGCTTTCATGATCATCATTCCGGCCATCGATATCATTGACGGACAGCCGGTCCGTTTATATCAGGGCGATTACGGAAAAAAAGAAGTTGTCGGAGACAGCGTTTTCCAGCTTGCGTCCCGTTTTGCGAAAGAAGGTGCCACGTTTCTTCACCTTGTCGATCTGGATGGTGCCAAAGCCGGCAGACGGGTGAATGATCAGATCATCACGCAGGTTGCTTCCTCACTTTCCATCCCGGTTGAAATTGGCGGCGGCATTCGTACAATGGATGATATCGCCTACTATATTGAACATGGAGTTGAGCGTGTCATACTGGGAACCAGCGCCATGGAAGATGAAGAACTTCTTAAAAATGCCGTTGCACGATATGGCAGTCATATCGCTGTCGGCATTGACTGTAAAAACGGTTATGTGTACGGCCGGGGATGGCTGGAAGGAAGTACGCTTTATTATATTGATTTTGCGAAATATCTTGAGAAGATCGGTGTGCAGACTGTCATCGTGACAGACATCACGAAAGACGGCACCCTGAAAGGTCCCAATCTTGAAATGCTGCAAAAGCTGAAAGAGGCTGTCCGCATGCAGATCGTGGCCAGCGGCGGTGTAAAAGATCTGGATGATATCAAAGCACTGCGGGATATGGGGCTGTATGGTGCCATTACCGGAAAGGCCATGGTATACGGCACGCTGGATCTGAAGCAGGCACTGGAGTGCTGCAGGGAGGACTGACATGTTTACAAAGCGAATCATCCCCTGTCTGGATGTAAAAGAAGGCAAGGTTGTCAAAGGTATCAATTTCGTCGGTCTCAAAGAAGTCGGAGATCCGGTCGAGCTTGCACGCCAGTATTATGAACAGGGTGCGGATGAAATCGTATTTCTGGATATCAGTGCAACGAATGAAGGAAGAAAGACAATGGCGGATGTTGCCCAGCGTGTGGCGAAAGAAATATTCATACCTTTTACGATCGGCGGCGGCATTTCGAGCATCGAAGACATTACCTTGCTGCTTCGATGCGGAGCAGATAAAGTTTCCCTGAATTCAGCGGCAGTTAAGGATCCGCAGCTGATTGCGCAGGGAGCAGAGATCTTCGGCAGTCAGTGTATCGTTGTTGCCATTGATGCCAGAAAAAGAGAGGACGGCAGCGGCTGGAATGTGTTTGTAAACGGCGGAAGAAAGGATACCGGACTCGATCTGATCGAATGGGTGAAGAAAGTCGTATCGCTTGGTGCAGGTGAAATTTTGCTGACAAGCATGGATGCTGACGGTACCCGTAACGGCTTTGATCTGCCGATGCTCAAAGCTGTCAATGAATGTATTGATGTGCCGCTGATCGCTTCCGGCGGCTGCGGTACGATCGAACATATCGAGGAAGTCTTTCAGCAGGACGGTGCGGATGCGGCGCTGGCGGCAAGCATCTTCCACTATGGTGACCACAGTGTCCGGGAAGTCAAAGAATATCTCGCAGAAAAGGGAATACCGATGCGTCTGGAGGTAACAAAATGATTGATGAAACATTGCTGCAAACGATCGATTTTGAAAAGCAGGGCGGTTTGGTGCCGGCTGTGGTTCAGGATGCAGAGAACGGACAAGTACTGATGCTGGCATATATGTCAAAGGAAAGCCTGAAGATCACGATCGAAAAAGGGCTTGCCTGTTATTATTCCAGAAGCCGCAACGAATTATGGCTGAAAGGAGAAACGAGCGGTCATTATCAGCATGTGAGCGAAATCGATGTAGATTGTGATCAGGATACACTGTTGCTGAAAGTGATCCAGGAAGGGGCTGCCTGTCATACCGGAAAACGCAGCTGCTTTTATCGGACCATCTATCAAAAGGAGGATAAAAATGGAAAATGAAATGAAAGTACTGTTTGAAACGATCATGGATCGCAAACAGCATGCGGAAGCAGGCAGCTATACCGGCTATCTTTTTGAAAAAGGAACAGAGAAAATATTAAAAAAGGTAGGAGAGGAATGTACGGAAGTGGTCATCGCTTCGATGAAAGAAAATAATAAAGAAGAAATCGTAAACGAGATAGGAGATCTGATTTACCACCTGTTCGTACTGATGGCAGATAAAGACATCTCTTTGGAAGATGTGAATGCTGAATTGTACCGACGCAGCGGAAAGACGGGAAATCTGAAACCGGAACGAAGAAAAATAGAAAACTATTAACATCTTCTTTGTTTGATTGACAAACAAACGCAGAAAGAATATGATTACCTTACTATGAGAACTGAGGTGCCATGATGAAAAAAACTACATTTATTGTATTTTTTGTCTATACAGTTGTGATCCTGCTCGGGTCTTTTCTGCTGAAAGGATTTGCTTTTTTTCCGACAGCTGTTAATCTTTTGACAGGTCTTGTCATGATCGGCGTAGTATTTTATCTGATGCCGGGATCATTTCGGGTCGGCAGCTTTAAAAAAGATGATGAGAAGCTGCAGGAAGTCCTGGAAAAGAATCATGAACGAAAGCGGACGATGAGCTGGAAAGAAGTGGCAGTCGCATTGTATGTAATGGTGCCATGGATCATAGCGGCACTGCTTTTCGGATAATACAGAGAAGCGGAACGACGAAACGAAAAAGTGATATGTACCCTCTTTACTGGATGACCGGTAAGGAGGGTATTTTTATGTCTTTTTCTGACGAGCGTTTCAACAACATGGAAATGGCAGGGATTTTTGCTTTTCTTTTCGTTTTTTTGTCATTATAATAGAGAGGCAAGTGAGGAATGAGATATGAAATTAATTGTAGGGCTTGGAAATCCAGGCAGAGAATATGTACATACCAGACACAATGCCGGCTTTGAGGTCATGGATGCCATCGCAGATCATGTGTCGGCAGACATCAGCCAGAAAAAGTTCAAGGCATTGATCGATAAAGTGCGCATTGGCAATGAAAGCGTACTGCTGATGAAGCCGCAGACGTATATGAACAACAGCGGAGAAGCGGTTCGTGCAGCCATGGATTTTTATCATCTGACACCACAGGATCTGCTGGTCATTTATGATGATATGGATATGCCGGTCGGACGCCTTCGTCTTCGTCAGAAAGGAAGTGCCGGCGGACACAACGGCATCAAGAGCATCATTGCTCATATTCATACGCAGGAATTCGACCGTATCCGGGTCGGGATCGACAAAGATGCCCGCATTCCGACGGTAGACTGGGTACTTGGAAAAATCCGCAAAGAAGATGAAGAGGAATACAGCAAGGCAGTCAAGCTTGCCAAAGATGCAGCGGTTTATGCCATGAGTCATTCATTTGCGGAAACGATGAATCAGTTTAATAAAAAGTAGGTGATCGATATTAACGAATTGTTAAAGATCTTACAGGAAAATCCTGCTGTAAAAAATCTGTGTGACGGAAAAAATGAACTGGGAAATCTTTCGCTGAGCGAAGAAGCACTGCTGTTAGCTTCCTGGTTCATGAAACAGCCGCAGACTTTGATCGTTGTAAAAAACAACAGTTATACGGCACAGCGCCTTTATGAGCGGATCCAGCCTCTGCTGCATGAAAAAGCGCTGCTTTTTGTCATGGAAGAGTCGCTGCGCGTAGAAGCGATCGCAGCTTCTCCGCAGGCAAAAGCGGAACAGCTGGAAGTGTTGGCATCACTGATTCAAAATGATGAACCGCTGATCCTGATTGTCAATACGGCAGCTTTCATGCGGTATCTGCCTTCACCGGCATTATTTGCCAAACACTGTTTCCATCTGCATACGGATGAAGAAATCGAATATGAAGTATTGAAGCAGCGGCTGCAGAACAGCGGATATACGAAAGTATCACGTGTGGATCAGCCGTTGTGTTATGCGGCACGAGGCGGAATCATCGATGTATATTCCATGAACTATGAATATCCGCTGCGCATCGAATTTTTTGATAATATCATAGAGAGCATCCGTATCTTTGATACTGCCACACAACGGACCATCAAAGAAGTGAAGGAGGCAAAAATCATTCCGGCAAGCGATCTGCTGTTTGATGAAGAAGAACTGCGGACTGTCTTTGCCGAGCATGGCATGGACGTGCGCTCTGCCAAACGCTTTATCGGTTC
>ENA-ORUI01001699-ORUI01001699.1-human-gut-metagenome-genome-assembly--contig:-NODE-1699-length-21080-cov-3.824304_pt1 | contig 21080 bp, 14 predicted proteins | sample MGYA00242078_ERZ509205 | MGnify/ENA primary metagenome ERZ509205 (study PRJEB26280, sample SAMEA2338828) | human gut metagenome | biome: human gut; feature: human-associated habitat; material: faeces... | reverse complement strand
TCCAGCGTTTTGGAGAAGCAGTTGAACTGCTGCGCCAGCGTCTTGACGAGAAAAACGTCTATTATATGAACCCCGCGCTCCATCTTCAGGCATAAACCCGACCGGCACACCGCATCCCCGCGCCCCCACTCCAGTGCATTTTTGCAGGGCAGCACACACGGGCAGGCCTGACGCCATATCGTCAGGCCTGCCGCAAAACACGACCGCTCTTCCAGAAGACTGCGTGTCTTTTCGCGCGGTCACTCTACACTATATGGGAAAAGGGCACCGATATTTGCATACCGGCACCCTTGGGGGTTGGCAATATTATTTGGGGACAAGCTGCTTTCATTTACAGAGGCGTATGCACAAACCGAATTTCCGGTTCCCGCGTTCCGCCTAATTCACTGTAAAACTCGTTAACTCTTTCCATTCACTGTTCATAAGGGTGATCTTTACCTGACTGCCTTCGCCGTCTGTTGCAAACGCCAAATTTTTTCCAACCGCAAGCACAAGGCGCGCCGAGGTGCTAATGTTTCCCAGCAGTGCATTGGGCAGCTTAAACTCCTTAGTAACGATCATCGGATCCTGCAGACTCCTGAGTTCTGCGTTTCCAGCCTTGTCGCATAAGAAAATCTGGTCATTCCAAACCGTTCCTTCTATCTTATCATTTCCGAGCGTATAATCTGTTCCGCTGTTCAGGTTATACAGATAAAACCGCATCGTCCCGCCCGTTACGACATCTCCCTCTTTTTTCGCGTCGTACACCTCATACAGCAAATGGTTTCCATATAAGCCATTGATCCAAGCCGAAGTTGTATCGAACGTTTTCAGCGTGTCCGTCGTCTTTTTCTCCGTATTGAAGCACTTGATTGTTGTCGTTCCATCGTTTGACACAGAATAGACCACGTTTCCGTTCGATATGTAGTACCAGCCCGATTTGATCTCCGCTTCACCGACCCATTCATACTGAGAACCATCTGTTCGGAACCGTGCCAGACGGTCGTCCTTTGCTGAATAGGAATAGATCCAACCGTTGCTGTAATAGCAGCCTATGCAGTCGCGGCTGCAGGCCGTGATCGCATAAGCATTCTCGCCATTCAGATCGACTGTCGAGATCATTCGGTCTTTATCAACACTTGTTGCAAAATAAATCCGATCCTGCAGAATAAAAAAGTCACCGATAAATCCGTTATTCGTCGTATACACGCAGACTGCATCAGACGCCGGCGTATCTTTTCTACAAATCGAATACACATAACCGGAGCCCGTCCACTTCATCTGCACATAATACAGCTTATCCTGATATTGTGCTGCATTGACGACGTTAAAATTCGGGAAACCAGCGTCTCCGCTGTCCTGCACAAGTTCCTTGGGTTTTACTGTCACCCGCACAGTTCCTGCCTGCATGCCGTCATAGATGATCGTAACAATTTTCTCACCGGCTGTAGACGAATTGAAACCAGTCGTCTCAAATCCCGATTCAACGGTTTCCGTTTCGTCATTGTTATAGGTGACATCAAGCGCAATCCCCGTCGGGTCGAAGGACGTGCTGACATAGTACTCCCTCTTTTCGGGCCCGCTCAGCAGCGTGACCGTTTTGACCTCCTTCTCCAGAACCGTTGCAGTACATGTTGCCGTAAGTCCATCCACGGTCACAGTGATTGTCGCCTCTCCAGCTGTTTTTGCGACGAGTTGGCCATTTTTTCTGACTCCCGCAACAGACGATGCACTGCTCTTCCATGTGATTTCCTCACCCTTATAATCTTCAGGTGTCAAGTCTGGCTTCAGCTGCGCCGTTTGGCCGACAACAAGCTGGATATCCTCCAATTTTACTGTCCGTACATCCGGTTGTACACTGCTTTCCTGCCCAAGTTCAGGCTCAGGCTCAGGGGCGGGATTCTCTGGAATTGTCTCTGCCTCAATGGGCGGCTCTTCGGAGCGTTCCGATTGCAGCGGCTGTGCATTTCTCAGCTTCACTGCAAGAATTGCGAGAAGAACTGCCATAGCAACAGCCAGTAGGATCCATTTCTTGTTTGCTATGTAGTGTTGGAATTCCCGCAGCCGCGCACGCGTCCAGTTTCTCATTCTGCGTACTGAAGGATTTGGGTTCGGAGCCGACTTCTGCGTTATTTCCTGTATAAACTCTGCCATTGTCTGCGTACGGGCCCGATATTGGATCGCCATTGCATGTTCCAGCGCCGCTTTTTGCTTCTCAGTAATATGCAGACCTTCGTCCTCAGGCGCATCAGCCGGAAATACCGGCTGCCCCTTGAATGCACGGCTCGCTGCATCCTCCGGTTTTTTCCCGGTGATGCAATAAAGAATCGTTGCAGCCATTGCATAGACATCTGTATATGCGCCCTGATTGTTTCTGGAGAACTGTTCCGGCGGTGCAAAACCGACGCTCACCATAGCAGACATGGACTTGTTGCCGAGAATCTGCCGTGCGGATCCAAAATCGATGAGCCGGAGTTTTCCATGGCTGAGCATGATGTTTCCTGGTGTGATATCTCGATGCAGAATCGGCGGATCCATCTTGTGCAGACGGTCAATGTCCTCCATCAGAGGCAATAGCATCGGCAGGAGTTCCTCCAGTTCGAGCCGTCCTTTCTTAGACGCCTGCACAAATTCCTCAAGCGTCTGCCCCTCAAGATATTTCATGACCAGATAGCATGTGCCGTTTGCTTCAAATGACGTATAAACATTTACGATATGCGGCAGATCCTCAACGCGGACAAGCATCCGCCCCTCTTCCATAAACTGCCGCTTTCCACGCTCATAGAATTCTCGCTGATCCGGAAAGGCACAAACTATCTGCGAATCTTTTTTTCGATAAGCCCAGCAGGCAGGAAAATATTCCTTGATCGCCACAACGTGGTCCAGCAAAAGATCTCTGGTAAGATATGTAACGCCAAAGCCGCCCTGTCCCAGCATTCTGCCGATCACATACCGCCTGTCAAGAATACTTCCTACTGCAAGGTTTGTCTGATTGTTTACCGCATCTGCATCCTTTTGACAGTGTGGGCACCAGACCCCCTCTATCGGCTGCATGCAGTAAGGACAATACCTCATGTTCTCTTCTCCATTTCAGTTCATCTATCGAACGCTTCAAAGCATTTTAATCAGCAATGCAGCAAGCACACCCAGCAGCACAACTGCTGCCACCGCAAGCAGCGGCAGCAAAAACTGCCTCTGCTGCGGCGGTATCGGCCTGGCCTTATCCAGCTTAATCGGCAAACTTTCGCAGCTTCCAAGCACTTTATCTCGCCCGTCGCGTAATTCAAGCCTGTACTGTATCGTGTTTGCAGAGGCCAGAACACGATCGGTGTAGACTTTCTGATTTCCGATTTCAATGACCTTGTATTTGCCGTCGTTGACACGCCGGAGTAAAAAATAGCTTGTGCCGCCCGGCCGACTCCCCTGCCAGCTGATGCGCAGAAACTGATTGTCCTCCGAACGTTGGAAGGGCTGAAACGCCAATCGGATTTCCGCTCTGACATCATGATATAGCTGATCGCAGAACTCGCGCATACTTTTCGTCCGTGTCTGGATATAAACAGCCATCGCACGCCGGATGGCAGCCTCGGCGGAATGCGGGATTGCAACCCCCATGTCCTGTAAGCTTTTCAGCGGATCGGCATGGCCATTTGCGATCTCGCTGAGCCGGTCCGGCGCCTGCGCGGGCGTTTTCCCACACAGACAGCAATAGATCGACGCAGCCATTGAATACACATCCGTAAACGGCCCTTGACTTCCTTCCCGCTGGTATTGCTCAGCCGGAGAGAACCCTGGTTTAATAAACTGCGTTTTACCTGCCGGCGTCTTCTGAAAGCTTCGCGCAGAGCCAAAATCCATCAGTTTCAGGCTGCCGTTCTGCATGACCATGATATTGTCCGGCGCGATGTCACGATGGAGGACGTCCATAACGTGCATACTGTCAATATCCTCCATCAGCGGCCGCAGTACCGGCTGAAGTTCTTCCCATGTGAGTTTTCCCCGGCGCTTGACCATCTGGGCCAGTGTCTCGCCTTCAAGGTATTCCATCACAATGTAGGCAGTATTGTTTGCCCGAAAGAAATCCCTGACATTGACGATGGATTTCAGATACTTCAGCTTCTCGATCGTTTCTGCTTCTTCCAGAAACTTTCTTCGCCCGTGCTCATACACTGACACGCTTGTGGACTTTGGAATTACATCCCGTCCGTTTTCGCTTCGTTCTGACCAGAAGGTCGGGAAATACTCCTTGATTGCAACTCTTTCCCCGCTTGCGCAGTTCATTGCCGCATAGGTCACACCGAAGCCGCCCTGTCCGATAGACGCGCCGAGCATATACGGCGTATCCGTTCCCATCAAATGCGTCCCAACAGGCAGCAAGAACTCTTTTCCCTGAAAATCGACCTCTCTGCCGCAGAATGGACAATACTTTCCGCTGCTTGGCCGCATACAGTACGGACAGTATTCTGCCATGTTACTTACCGCCCTTTCCGGTGATGCGGAACATCTGATCCCTCGATCCCAGCCAGAACGTGTCGCCCCTGTGCAGCGTCACCGGGCTGTTGGCATTGAGTTTTTGTCCGCTGCCAAGGAACGTGCCATAAGTCGATCCGAGATCTGTCAGCTGAACCTCTCCCGTGCGGCCTGCCGTCAGCATGCAGTGCCGGTGGCTGACGCCCGCAGTGCCTTCCGGCATAGCGAGAGTGTTCTGGCTGCCGCAGCCGATCGTCACGCTTCCCGTAACCTTATAGCGTTTTTTTGCGTAGAACCCGCATACACCCTCGACACGCAGATCCATATCATCCGGAATCGGGGGTACAGGCCGCGGCTTCTCGGGTTCCGGCTTAGGCTTAGGCTTTTTGAGCACAATCACAACGATGGCTACGATCACAGCTGCAAGCGCTGCGCCCAACGCGTAGACGATCCAGCCAAGCCCGCTGCCACGGCGGTAGGGAATATTCATCTCGTCGCAGAGTGCGGCAACATATTCACTGGAAACCGCATAGTAGCTTGCACTGGCGTCTGTTTTGTCCTGCAGCGAAAAGGTATTGATGCCCATGACCTCGCCTTTTTCATTTACAAGCGGACCGCCGGAGTTGCCGGGATTGATGACGGCGTCATGCGCAATGTACCGGCAGTTTCCATAGCTTTTCATCGCACCATATCTGGAGATAACACCGCGCGTGATGGTAATATCCGTAACATTGGCCAGCAGGCTCATGGACCACTCATCCTGATCGGTGTAATCCATCGTACCGGGGAAACCGAGCGCATATACAGTCGCGGCAACATCAGCGTCGCTGACACTTTTTGCGAGCGGCAGCGTCACGCGGCCTTCAAATGGCTCTGCAGCCTTGAGGATTGCGAGATCCGGATTTTCTTTTTCTTCCTTATAAAGAATCTCGCAGGGGATCAGCTGGCTTGACTCGATCTCACATGTTCCGTTCAGCCCATTTATTACGACTGCATGGCTGCTCTTCATAATATAGATTTTGATCGCACTGAGGTTGAGCGTCACATCCTCATCAAGCTTATAGGTGCAATCGACCACATGCTTGTTTGTGACAAAATACTGCGGTGCCGCTCCTGCCTCGCCGATGCCGAACGCGGTACCGAAGCCGCGCGGCATATTTGTCATCGGGTCCATAATCAGCAGGCGGACAACGCCCTTTGCCGCATCGCTGATTTTCTTGTCGCCTGCGGCCAGCACCGGGACCATCAGCGACAGCATGCAAACCACTGCCAGCAGAAAGCAAGCTGTTTTCTTCCAGATTATTCTCATTCTCATCTTTTAATCCTCTCGTTTCTCAATTTTTTCCCAAATCACGATTGCCGAATTATTGTCATTTCCGCGTGGTGCCCGCGCCTGCAGTCTCTGCCGCATGCTGCTCAGCCACTGCTTGGCTGAGTGCGCAGCCTGGAGATCCTGCTCCATCTCCTCTTCCAGTACATATTCCCAGAAGCCGTCCGTACATAGCAGAAACGCATGCAGTCCATTTTCCAGCGTCTGCTCATCGATCTGCGGGGCCGGTGTCTCCCCAGACTGTCCAAGCGCCCGAAAAAGCAATGGGCGGTCTTTATGGAAGCGAATCTGCGACAAAGGAATTTCTCCCAGCATGACTGCAATTTGTGAAACGCTGTGATCCTTTGTCTGAAAAACCAGCTTACCATCCTGAAAATGGTATAACCTCGAGTCACCGATGTGGGCCCAGACCGCACGGTCCGCATCCAGCATCAACCCGACAATCGTGGTCTTCATCTGCGTTTCCGCATTCTGCATTTGCAGGACCCTCTCATGCGCATGCGCCAAGAGACTCTTCCATGCCGCCTGCGACACCTGACCGTCCCACTCCTCTTTGATGCTGTCAATGGCTGCCGCAGCAGCGATCTCTCCGTCTCCGCAACCGCCAAGACCGTCCGCAATCAGAAAACACATTTTTCTGAGGCCCTTATGCCAGCCGGCAACGCGGTCCTCGTTTTTTTCCATTCCGCCGATATCCGAGTATGTATCGACTTGCAGCATGCTCTCATTCCTTTCCTGAAGCCGTCTGGTCGGTCGCTGTGCAGCACTGCAGAATCACCGCCGTGTAGTTGTCCTGATTGCGGTAGCCCTTTTCGCAGATCCACTGTTCGATTGATCTTGCCGCCTCCTCCGCATTGCATTCCAGCGCTGCAGAAAGTTCCTGTTCCGTCAACGCGTTAAAAACACCGTCGGTCATTAAAATAAATTTATCCCCGGGATGGATTTTTAGCGGTGCGGCAGGAACATCGACATATTTCAGTTCCCCCATGCCGATATAACTCGTCAGGCACTCTGCACGCCGGTCTGCACGGATCTCCGCAAAGGTTTTCGCTCCGTCGATCGCGTCGATCAGCAGTTCGTGCGCATAGCTGTGGCTCCGATTCAGCTGGTGCAGTTCTCCGTCCCGGTAGAGGCCGATGCGGCTGTCACCCACGCTGATATAATCGAACAATCCCTCCTTGATCATACCCATCACAACGGTAGAGCCGCTTCTTTGCATTCCTTCCGGCCCCAACAGTTGATCGACGGCGCCCTTTGCCTTTGCCAGCAGCACTGCCAGCTGCAGTGTCCTGTCATCCTCAGCAGAAAGGAACGTGCGCATCGCCGTAGACACGATTGTTTGGCTAACCTTGTCGCCATCCGAAAGGCCGCCCATTCCGTCCGCAACAACGGCAAGAAACTTGCCCTGCAGTTCTGCTTCCTCAGCGGAAACAGAGAAGCTGTCCTGCTGGCTCTCTCTCGCACCTTGTGCATGCACCTTGCCGACCGCAATATGGGTAATTGTACTGTCCTTAACATCCATCTGCATGCTCTGTGTCTGGGGTAACTGCGTCGTGCTGACCGGTTCTCTTCTGGGGCGGCGACTTTTTTTGTCATATTTCCGCCGCAGCCAGATATATGCACCTTCCGCCGCAGCCAGCAGGGCAGCTGCAAGAAATGCGATCAGCCAGCCCATACCGCTCTTGTCAGGCTTCCCCGGCTTGTCCGGTTGTTCCTCCAATTCGGCTGGTAGTTCGGCCGAAGATTCAGTTTCCTGCTTCGCCGGCGGCTCTGTCGGTTCCGGGGGTTCATCCGGCTTCTTCTGATTTTCCTCCGCGTCCTCCTGCTCCCTGACAGTTATGTTTTCCGGACCTGCGTTTGTATTGCTTTCCCCTGTCGTACCGCCAGGCCCTGTTTCGGCAGGTTTCTCCACCTGAGAATTCTGTTCATCGGCCTCCGGCTCTGGCTGTTGGCTGTCGCTAGGCTCTGCCGGGACCGTCGTCTCTAGCCCCGACTCTATCCCTGCTTTTGTGGTGTCTTTCTCCGTCGTGTCTGCAGGCTCTGCTTCGTTGGACTCCTCCTGGCCTGATACAAATGCCCCCGTTCGATCGTCGTCCCCAGGTGTTGACCCTGGCAAGGTTACCACACCAGCCGGCTCATCCACCTCGTTCGGTGCCCCCGGCTGCTCTGCCGCTGAGTCATCTGTCGCTGGCGATTCCTCTTCCGACGAGTTTTCTTCTGAAGGCTCCTCGTCCAACGGGTTTTCTTCCGCGGATGCTTCCTCTGACAAGCCTTCTTCCGGTGCCTGCGCGTCCTGCTCTGCGCCGTCCCTGGGCGGCTGACCATCTGCAGGCGTCTCTTCTTCCGATTTTTCCGGTTTCCCTGTTTCCGGCTCCACCGGAGACTCTTCCGATGTTTCGTCTGCGGGTTGTTCCGTATCCGTTTCTGTCTTATCGAGTGTCTCGCCCTCCGACATCTGCTCCGGCTCTGTGGGCAGTTCCTCGCTCAAGTCCTGACGCAGTGTATTCTGTGCCTGCTGTGTCTGCGTTTGCTGCGGATATAGCTGCTCCTTCGCGCTACAGGCACACAAGAGCAGCAGCACCACCGCCAGCAGGACGGCTCCCCATCGTCTCAGTTGCATGCGCCAGCCTCACTCCAGTCAAAACTCTGTCCGCAAAGCGGAATGAACACGAGTTCCGTACGCCCAACTATGATCACATCATACGCATGCAGTTCTGCATGCTCATGCAGCGGCTCCTTGTTTACATAGACGGGATTTGATGCCTCAGGCGCATTATAAATAAAAAATCTTCTGTTATCAGCATAATACCGGATCGAGCAATTCGTGCGCGAAACACATTCGTCTCCAGTCAGCACGATTTTATTGCCGCGGTCCCGGCCGATCATGGTGTTATACCCCCTGATCTGGTAATCCTCGCCCCTGTGTTCTCCGTTGATGGCAACCAGCCAGCCCACAACAGGAATCTTTCTCTCTTTTCTGGGGGTAGGCTGTGGATTCGGCCAGGGATAAGGAGCCGGGGCCGGGCGAGGAGGGTCATCATACCAGACTGGCTGTGTTTGTCCGCCCTGTTCGCGATCATACGGTGGTTTCGTCTCTTGAAAGCTATTTGGTGATACGTTTTCTTTTTGATCACGAACAGGTACTGTGCGCTGCCGCACATCCGCTTTTAATGGATTGTAATCCGGCGGCATTGTATGTCCAAAGTCCATTTCTGTTTCTGCCTGAACTCTGCGTTCTGTATCCGGCGTATTCAGCGGCAGTGTTTCTGAACCGTTCATGGTAAAGTTTCTGTCTGTCATTGCTTCTGTCTCTCCTTGTCTTTTTATGATTCCTGCGCAGACTGGACATTGGGGATAATCCTCCCGAAAATACCGGTTCCCGCAGATCGGGCAGGTTGTGATCTTCAGTTCCATCTTCTTTCCTCCGTTCCCTCTTCCTATGCTCTGATTATAGTCTGAATCAGGCATGTTTTGTCGATTCCAAAGCAACATCCTTGCTTTTTGTCATTCCATGTGTTACCATCTTTTTATACAAAATCAGGAGATGTATGTTATGGATAAAATGTCCCATACGCAATACTTTGTCCAGCAAATCCTCAACGGCCAGTTGCTCGACCAGCCGGATGAGGTTCCATTGGGCCCCAGTCTTTCCAGCCTGCTTAATACTGCGCTCGGCCAGCGCGGCATTTCTGTCGCCGCGGCCGCGGAACTTTCCGGCATCAACCGCACCAGCCTGTACAAAATCATGGACGGTACGGTTCAGCCGCAGCGAAATACACTGCTTCGACTCGCGCTGACACTGGAAATGGACTTTGAGCAATGCCAGCAGCTTCTGAAGTCCGGAAGCGTTGCCCAGCTGAGCAGTTCGCGTCTGCGCGACCGCATCATCCTCGTCGGTCTTCTGAACAAAGATCCCCTTGACGAAATATCCAAAGTACTGGATGAACAGGGCTTTGTCGATCTTTACGCAAAGATCTGACCGTTGCCGCAAAGCTATGCTTTACGGCGGTTTTTATTGCAGATAAGATGTGAAGCGCTTCTCCATATATTCGATGTACTCCGAATGTTTTTCATCCTGGTCAACCGCATGATAATCGAACCATACGACAATCGTTCCACTGGCGCGAAGCTTGCCCTTCCGATAGACACCGATGCCCGCCTCATCCACAGAGCATGCAAACCAGCCGTCCCCGAACATCTCATAATTTACATGCCCACCAAGTTCTGCTTCCGCATCCCGCAACGCGGCCTCTCCAGTCGTCGGTTGATCTAACGTTTTGCCGTGGATCTCAATATAGTTCTGGTTGACTGTAGAGTTCGCCCGCATCAGAAGCGTTGAGCCGGAGGCCGCCGTGTCTATCGCAAACTCCTCCGGAAACGGGCAGTAGATCTGATATTCGGTTCCTTCCATCACATAATACTCGTCCTCACCCTGTGTCACGGTGAAGTTCTCCGGCTGCTCTACCTGCACCTCCCGCCCGGCCTGTTCGGATTCTTTATTCCCAGATGGCATTTCCACAGGCGTTTCCTCGTTCAAGTGCTCCGTCTGCGCAGGCTCGTTCGTCGTTTCCAATGCCTCCGTTTTCTTCGCGTTCTCTGCCGCCGGTGCGTCTTTGACGGTTGTATTGGCTGCGGTCAGCTGCTGAACGCTTTGTGTATTTCCACTCTGTTCCTTGCCGTTGGTCAGAAGCTTCACAGAAGCCAGAACCAGTACAATGACCGCAGCGGCGCTTCCCAGCGTAAACAGCAGTTGCTTCCGGAGTTTCTGCACCTTCGCCCGCCCGGCCAGCGCCTGTATCAGTTCTTCCGCAGACGCATACCGACTTTCTGGCTTTAAAGACATACCCTTCAGAATAACTTTTTCAGTATTTTTATCAATACCACTCAGTCCGGACGGCATTTTCAGTGTATCGTCAAACGCCCGGTCCAGAGCCGACGGCGGCTCTTCGCCGGTCAGGCAGAAATACATGGTCGCGCAGAGCGAGTAAACGTCCGACGACGGATGCTTTTCCACGCTGGAAAACAGTTCGAGCGGCGAATAATTCATGCGCACCACGGCCTGTGACATGCTGTGGCTTCTGCTTTTTTCATCTGCCGGTGTCAGATCCTTGGCCGTTCCGAAATCGATCAGCTTTAGCTGACCGTTCTGCGCAGTCACCATAATATTGTCTGGGCTGATATCCCGGTGTATCAGTCCATTCTTATGAACCGCAGCCAGATCCCGCAGCAATGGCAAAACCAACTCTCGCAGATATGAAGCCGTTATCGGGCCGTTTCTTCCGACATATCGGCTCAGTGTCTCTCCGTCGATGTACTCCATCACGATGTAGGCGGTATTGTTTTCCTCAAAGCTGTCGTAAACCCTCACAATATGAGAAAAATCCAGCTTCGCCAACGTCTGCGCCTCTTTCCAAGAGCGGCGCTTTCCCTGCCGAAAGGTCTGTGCATCCTGTATGCACTGCACCTCCCGGCTCTGATAGGCGTCCCGGTATGCAAAGCCGTCCGGAAAAAATTCTTTAATTGCAACAAATCGCTCCAGCGAGTAATCCCACGCCTTATATGTGGTGCCAAAGCCGCCTTTTCCCAGCGTCGTACAGATCTTGTACCGACCGTTCTGCAAATCTGTGCCGTCCGGCAAAACTGACCGGTCATAGATCACGCCTGTTGTTTCTACTTCCATGCACGCCTCCTGCCCGCTGCGCGTTCTCTCTTTCTGTGTTTATTATAAGGAATTTCCCGCTTCTTCAAAAGCCGTTTTGCATAACTTGCACTTATTTCGACATAACTCGCACAAACGACATGTTTTTGGGTATTGACGGCATACCTCCACAGCGCAGCAACGGCAGGTCCCCGGAACCAGGCTCCTGCCATTTTATTTTTCAGCTGCTGCGCACGAAGTTTCATTCTGAATGCGCGCGCAAAGTTGAGTTTCTGTCCAGTCGAAGTCGTTCACTGGGCCGCCTGTTTCGTGTTACAGGCAGCTTACACCTTCTTCTCTGCAGATTCCGTCTTTTTCCGCTATGGGAAAAGCGTAAACCCAAGTCCAACTCCTGTATCGAGAAGCAGCGCATTCAGTATCTTGTTATAGGAATCCTTATTTAGAAATCCCCGCGTTTTCAACTCCAGCAGAATCCACAATGCTTCAAGGAAAGTATAGTAGCTTGTAACTACCGCGCCGTCCTCTGCATTTCTTTCCTCGCACAGAAACCCGCTCTTTTCCAAATATTCCTCATACTGCTCAAGTTCATCTGCATAATACATGTAGACATAGCCTTCGCAGCGATCGGAATATCCATTTGCACCAGTTCTCCGGAAAGCAGCGTGCCGCCGTTCAGATCAAAATGTGGCCGTATGGCTTCTGCTGCATGCCGTAAGCAGCAGGAACACGCAGCACAGCAGCATAGCGCTCCCGTATCTGCAAATTGTCCTTTTCATGTTTCTTCCTCCGATCTTGCTTTTATTTCCTTTTTGTAGTATAATCCATATAAAACTTTAGGTGGTTATTTGACAATTTGGAAGAGACTTTGCACAACTTGCGCTTTTTTCTACATAATTTGCTCTGATTGGAAGTTTTTATGGTACAGTATTCTCCGCTGTTTGTGATCTTCAACGCCCTGATTTTCTCCATGTGGGCCGTTACCTTCTGCTGCACACTTACGCGGCGATTCTCCGTGCCGGTTACGATCCTCGGCTTTTTCATACAGTTTTTCGTCTGGTTGGTTCCGCCGTATTTCATGCAGAACGCTTCTATTCTCCGCGCCGTTTATCCTTTAATCGGGATTGTACTGCCACTCTTCCTGCTCTTCCGGGACAAGTGGCCCAGAATTCTTTTTATAGCGCTGGGCTGCCTTGTATTCATGTATGTAGCGGATCTTGTTCCGTGTGTAATTATTTTCACGCCGGAACAAATGCGGGCGGGGCTTGCCCTGCAGCCGCTGCCGCAGCGGCTGGTCGCCTATGCAATCTGCGTCAGTCTCGACGCGTTTTTGCTGTGGATGCTAACGTTATTCATGAATCGCTACAAGAATCGGCTGCACGAAAGCGAATGGGCACTTTATCTACTCTTTCCGTTCAGCCAGTATATGCTTCTGTTCGGATGGCTTCGGGTATGCCTGTCCGAGATGACGTTCCCGCGCGCCGGATATGTGATTGCCGCAATGCTCGTCTGCATGGCCGCCGACGCGGCTTTGTACCTCGCCGTACGCGGCATGGCACAGCGCAGCGAACTCAAAGCAAAGAACGACCTCCTTTCCGCGCAGATTAACCGGCAGAAAGAGCATTACGCGGCCATCACCGCACAGTACGAAAGCACCCGCCGTATGCGGCACGACATTGCCAAGCACCTTTTTACCATGCAGACGCTGCTGCAGGCTGGGCAGTACCAGAATGCTGCAGCATATTCGGACGAGGTCGCCGCTCATACGGAGGTACGGGAAAACTTGGGCATCTGTGAGGATCCGATTGTAGACGCGTTTTTGTTTTCCCGTTCGCAGGAGTTAGAAAAGCAAGGGTATCGCGTTCAGCTGCGTGTACTGTTACCGGAAGGGAGCGGCGTTGCAGAATCCGACTTGATCGTCGCATTTGCAAATCTGCTGGATAACGCCGCAGAGGCATGCCGGGCATGCAGCGACAAAACAATCACCCTGACTGCCGCTATCAACAAAGGCTTTTTGACCATTGAGACGGAAAATGCCTGCGAGCAGACACAGATAAAAAGCGCCGTATTCCGGAACTGGAACGCGGCATCGGATTTTCGATTTTTCAGGAACTTGCGCAAAGATATAACGGCAGGTTCTCTTACCACAAGGAAAACGGCAGGTTTACAGCCAGCCTTATTTTGAAAGGAGTTCCGCTTGCGCAATCTTGCAATCTGTGACGACGAACCTCTGCACCGGGAACGGCTTGCGGACGGCGTGCGCCGCCATCTGCCTGAACAGGCGTGCTCATTACAGCTGTTTGAATCACCGTCGGCACTGCTGGACGCAATCGTTGAACACGGCTGCACTCCAAATATCGCCATTCTCGACATTCAGATGGACGAAATGAGCGGCATTGAACTGGCCAAGCGCATCAATGCCGTGCTGCCGCAGTGTGCGATCATCTTCGCCACATCATATCTTGGCTTTGCAACCGACGTCTACGAAACGGAGCACGCGTATTTCATTCTGAAGCGTGAATTCGAGCAGCGGATCGGCGCGGCACTGGAAAAGGCGCTGGCGAAAAAAGCGCCGCCAATTCTGCACTACCCTGCAGTCCACGGGTACCGCAACGTCCCCTGTTCACAGGTACTGTGTCTGGAACGCATTTTGCGCAGGACAAAACTCACACTGCTGGACGGCGTGGAGGAATGGACACCGCTGACGCCCACGGAACTGTTGGATGCAGACGCCACCGAACTGTTCATCCGCTGTCATCAAAGCTACTGGGTCAACTTCCGTCAGATCGAAACGATGGAAAACGACTGCTTTCTTCTGACGGGTAATCTTCGTGTCCCCATCAGCCGGACATACCGCAGCGCCGCGCGGGAGCAGTTCTTTTCCTCTCTGCATATGTAAAAACCGCACTGCCCGTTTACTGGCAGTGCGGTTTTGGTCATATTATATAGCTGGTAATTCGCCCCTTTGCTGCCGGGGCAGCTTACAGGTATTTCCCGGCCTCCTTTTCGAGTTCCTTCCACACCGGATACTCCGCGCCGTTTTCATCGAAGAACTGCTTCAGATCCCGGTTCAGCGCGCCCATTTCATCAACCGCGTTCATCGCGTGGTCGGATGCGCAGATCTTTCCAAGACTCGTCGCGCACATGAGTTTGAAAAAGCGCAGGCAGGTCTTGCGGTACGCAGTACCTTCAAACTCCGTGTCCGACTTTGGAAGAATCTCATGTCCCGCATTCCGGATGGCGCGGTAGCCCTCGATATTGGCGCCGAGAAGACGGCTCAGGTAGGCTGTGTTCCCTTTGAGTTTTTTGAGATCGCCATCCGTTTTGTAGCAAGCAAAGGCCACCGGCAGCACAAACGCTGCATGGCAAAGCAGATAGTCCCCCATATTCGGCTCATAAGTTACTTTATATTTTGTTCCGGCAAAAATCTGTCCGATCAGCTGTTCATTGGAAGGTGCACCTGCAAGCTGGCCGATGGTGATTTTTTTCAGGTCAATGGACGCCACCCGGTCGCGCTCCCGATGCCCCGCCGAGGATACAAAGGCAAACAGGACATTTTTCTCCGGCAGCGACGCGGCAAGGGCGCTTGCACGCACGTTATTGCCAACAAAGACGATGTTCTTTGTCTGATTCACCCGCAGCGTCTCCAGAATTGAGTCCAACTGCGTATAGCGCAGGACAACGAAGATCACATCGCACTGGTTTTCTGGCTTCAATTCGGTCACGACTGGAATCCGGCTGACCGACACGCGGGGTGAAAACTTGTCCTTGATTCGCAGACCGTTCTTCTGAATCTCCTCTGCCCAGTTTCCCCGCGCAAGGAGCGTTGTGTCCTTTCCGGCACGAAACAGATTCCTAGCCAGATTGCAGCCGAGCACGCCTGCACCGAATACCAAAATCTTCATAGTCATATCCCCTCTTCTGAAAATATACTTTGTTTCTCGATGTTCTGTCCCGGATTTTCCAGCAGCGAGCAGGCAAAAAACACCGTCTGAGATTGCCGGAAGCGCCGTGGTATAACGTCTTTAACCAGAGTTAATCCAATCTAATTACACTATAGCAAAGGACGCTTCAAAAGTCAAACTGCCCGTCATTACAAAAGGCAGCATATCTGCATTGATTGATCCTTGTGATGACATGGAAAGGGCGCTTCCCGGGTGGGAAGCGCCCTTTGTGTTGGGAGATTACTTCAGCGTAATGTTCACACGGACGGAGGCATCATACATCCGGACGAGGATCGCCGCGACTTCGCTGCGGACGATCGTGCTGGTCGGATGGAAGGTGCCAGCCGCGTCGGAGCCGGTGAGGATACCTGCACGGTAGAACGTGTAGATCTCATCGCCGTAGGTGTCCGTGGTCTTCACGTCGGGGATGCTGTTGTCCGCGACGGAGTTGATGGTCTTGTAGCTGTCCATCGCCTTGAAGAAGATGTGGACAAACTCGCTGCGGGAGACAGGTTTGGTCATCTGCTCGTAGCTAAGCTTCTGGTAGCTTTCGTCGAAGATGCCCTCACGGACACCGTAGTTGACGTAGGTTTCGTACCAGTAGCCGCGGCCATTGGTCAGCGTGACCTTGCCGTCCTTGATCATCTGGTGCAGTGCGGAGGCCAGCTTGATCGCTTCGGCAACAGTCAGCGTGCCCTTCGGCTGATAGGTCGTAGCGGTCACACCGTTGATGAGGCCGTTCTCCCAAGCACCCTTGACTGCGTCATAGAACCAGTCGCTCTTGGACACATCCGTGAACGGGAACTTGCTGGTCGTCGGCGTCTTCGTAGCAGGGATCACTGCCGGGATGATCGAATCGCTCGGCTCGGAGGTCAGCTTCCACTTTGCAACCAGCGTCAGGTCGGACATGACAGGGCTGCTGAAATCATAGAGCGTGTCATCCAGATACCAGCCGACGAAGGTGTACAGGCCGGTGCGCACAGGTGCGCCGGGGTTGGATGCCGTCTCGCCGCGGATAACCAGCTGCGATTCGACCGGCGTGCCGCCGTCGGAATCGAAGGAAACGGTATAGATCGGATCAAAGACTGCCGTCAGCGTCACGTCGGAAACAGCCGTGAAGGTGTAGTTCGCATCCGTGGAGACGATCTTGCCGTTCTGCATCCATGCGTAGAACTCCTCACCCTCGGCAGGCTGCGCCTGTGCGGTGACCTCTTCGCCGGACCAGACCTCAACGACGTCCTTGGCAGCGAAGTCATCGGTGTAGGCTTCCTTAACAAGACCCTTATCTGCATTGTAGGACTGCAGCGTCACGGTGCAGTTGGTGAGTTCGCCGTCGGAAGCAGCGTCCAGATCAACAACGTATGCGGTGTAGTTGGTCGCATAATCGAACAGATAGAGAACTGCAATGCCGTTCGTGACGCTCGAAGCATCCAGCGTAACTGTGGACGCAGTGCCAGCAGCTTTCTCTGCAAAGATCGCGTCGTCTCTCGCAGTGAGATCGGGATAGGTGTCAAGCTCGACATAGGCCAGATACTGGTTGTCCTTGACCTTAACAGTCAGTTCCTTGGTATCTGGGTCATAGCTTGCCGTGAGTGCCTTCGGAGCCTCGGAGTCAACCGTGCAGACATAGTTCCACTCCAGATACTTCTGGCCCTGCGTCTTGAGCTTGCTGTAATCCGTGCGGCCATTGGTCAGCGCGCCGAGCTCGTCTGCGCCATAGGCAATGTTGGCATAGTAGTTGACGTCGACCTTGGTGTCGTTCGGAACTGCGTTGCCGTCCAGATCGGTGCCGTCCCACTGGAACGAGCCGGTGGCTGTCCAGCCGTTATCCGTGTCATAGATGGCCTTCGGCAGATATTCGGTGTCTTTCGCATAGTAGACCTCGCCGGTTTCACGGTTGGAGACAACCATGATCAGGTGGCGGGCATTGCGGAGCGTCATCGGCTGCATGAACAGCGTCCGCTCGAGCGCATATGCGGCATCCGGGCTGGAAACTGCGATTCTGTCCGCATCGAACGGGAGATCCAGCTCCGAGTCGAACGGGTTCGTACCGGCCAGAGAGCTGCTGGTGATGGAGTTGCCTCTGATCGCAGCCAGATAGGCCAGATTCGGCCAGGTGTTGCAGGTGACGTCAGTGTTGTCGGTCATAACGTCGATCCAGTCAAGCTGTTCCATGACGGGAGCCTGTGCCCAGTCGCCATAGAAGCCCATGAACGTGCCATGGAAGCAGGCGGTCGGGTCATGGGTTGCAGCGGGACTCGTGAAGTTGATGTAGCCCTCGATGTACGCGCCGTTCGGATAGATGGCGTCGATATCGGCCATGAAATCATCCGTCAGCTGTACGTCGATCACGACTTCTGCCGTCTGGCCGGGACCGATGACGAGAACGTCGTCTTCATAGTTAGTGGTAACAGTGACCGCGTCCTCTGTCAGACCGAGCGTCGTCAGTGCGTTGTAGTAGTTGCCTTCCTCATCTGCTACGGGCTCATCGAAGCAGAACTTCCACGAAATGTTGAATTCCTTGCCGTCCTCTTCGAGATCCCAGCCCGGGAACTCGTTTCTCAGATCCTTGACGGTGTAGCGGATCTGGAAGTGGCCGTCCTTGGAGGGGTTGTCGCCGATGTTGGCGATCGGGTTGGTGATGTACGCCTTTGCACCACCGAGAACAAGCTGCTCGGCATGGAAAGCATCGACCAGACCAGCACCCTGCTTTCTCGGACTGAAGGTGTAGTTGTTGGGAATAACCGTCTGCGCGGAGGATGCCAACAGAGCCTCTGCCATGTCAGCCAGTTCCTTCTTGCTCAGATCCTTGTACTTCGATTCGCTCTTCAGATAACTCAGGATGGTCGCAGTAACACCCGCGACATCCGGCGTCGCCATGGAGGTACCGGACATGACCTGATAACCGTCCGGCGTGTTGTTCTGTGCAGACAGAACGCTGCCGCCGACGCCGGAGATCTGCGGCTTGAGCGTCAGGGACGGGGTGGGGCCCCAGGAGCTGAAGGACGAAGACTGCCAGCCGGTGGGGTTGTCAACAGAGGCCATCTCCGCGAGGAATGTGACCTTCTGTTCCTTTGCGTTAAGCAGCTTGGCTGCGTCCTCGCCGGAAACGGAAACAGCGGGAAGCTTCGTGCCGTCCAGCGCCATGTTGATGATGCCGGATTCGTTGTTGTAAACGATTGCAGCAGCTGCGCCGGCAGCGTCTGCGTTGTTGACCTTGTCAACGAAGGAAATGCTGCCGCGCTTGATGACTGCGACCTTGCCGGTAACGTCGATGCCCGCATAGTCGGACGTTTCGCCATTGCCGGGAACCAGGACAAAGTCATACGTCTTGCCAGCCAGCGTATTATAAGCGTTGACCGTATCGCTGTAGCCGATCTGTGCGCCGTCAACTTCAATCGCCGGAGAGGCGTACTTCGCGTTGTCAACGGAGGCGACAGACAGGTTGCCGTCATAGGTGGACGGGGAACCGACAACGCCGTAGTCCGCATAGTCGGACGTGACATAGCCGGCAGGAACGCCGGTGATGCTCTCGCCGTCTGCCATGGAGCCTTCGTTGCCCGCTGCGATGCAGCAGATGACGCCCGCGTCGTCCAGCGTGGTGAAGATGCCGTTCAGGACTTTTTCCTCGTTGCCGTCATAGACGAAGCCGTTCTGTGCGCCGAGGGACATATTGATGACGTCCGCACCCAATGTGTAAGCGTCTTCAAGGGCTGCGAGATAAACGTCGCTGGAGGTGCCGCTCTCCGCCGGGTCGGAGGAGAAGACCTTCAGTGCAAGGATCTGTGCGCTGGGCGCAGAACCAGCAAATTCATAGCCGCCGTCATCCGACAGGACGCAGCCGGCTGCGATGCCGGAGACGTGCGTGCCGTGACCGCTGACGTCGTCGGTCGCGTCGTTGTCCTTGTCATAATAGTCATAGGAGAACGGAACCTTTGCCGACAGATATTTGCCGCGGCCAAGCTTTTCAATCGCGGCCTCGGCCTGCTCCTTGCTGATGGCAGCCTTGTTCAGCATACTGTCATACGCTGTGAACGCCTCGTGGCCCGGGGTGATGCCGGTATCGATGACCGCAATGACGGTGCCCTTGCCGGTATCATAGCCGCGAACCTTGGTGATGTTGGTCATGTCGTTGGCCGAATCCATGCTGGGCATGACGACGGGCTCGTCGTAATAGTTGGCCAGATAGACCTCCTTGACGCCTGCCGTGCTGGCCAGCTTCTCAAGGTCGCCGAACTTGACGTCGGCGGACATACCGTTGAGCAGCGTGGTGTACTCGTACTTGACGTCATAGCTGACAGCCTTGGACTGGATCGCAGTCTTAATGCGGCTGTGCTGCGCCGTGAGGGTCTTCGACGCGGCTGCGACAGCGCTCTGCGTAGCGACGCCGGTGCTCTTCAGCGCTGCGGGGACAGCGCCCTCGCCCTCAAAAATAACGATCGCGCGGACGGTATCGTTGTCCGCGTAGGCCTCTTCACCATTCTGCAGCTTGAATTTGTTCTGCTGAATGGCGGTGCTCAGCTTGCTCGCATCCGGAGTCGTCGGGGTCAGCTTGACATTGTATGCCGAGGAGGCCGAAGCCATCGGAACCATGCCAAGAACCATGACGAGCGCCAGCAGCAGACTCAGCACGCGGCATCTTGTTTTCTTGCTCATGAAAGTTTCTCCTTCCTTGTCGTTCATTTGTGTCTGAAGTCCGGCGATCAGCCGCTCTCCACCACAATATGTTGTAGCCATTATAATCCGGAGCAACCGATTTTTCAATACTCTTCGCTTACAATTCAGCAATTTCTCCCAAAAATGTTTTTCCATAAACTGCCTTGCGGCAGCTTTACAGAAGCCTGCGCGCTGAACCGCGATCTGAAGCGCTTCTTCGATGAAACCGGTACGGAATACCCGGTGTGGAAGCAGCTTGAGCAGGACGCCGGGAAATACCTGATACCTTAAGACTGCTCCAGCCGTTGCCCGTTCAAAACGGCCTCTGTGAGCGTATCGCCCGCGTAGACCAGCTTCAGCGAGAAAAACGGCACGTGCTCGTCCATGAGCCGCAGGAAGATCCGGTCGCCCTCCCACTGCTGCAGGGCGGCAAGCTGCCGCTTGCCGATCCAGGCCAGCTCACCCTCGTCGCAGTCCTTCGGCGTGCCGGTGAAGCCCGTGGCGTGGAACAGGTGCATATACTCGGTGGGCCAGACATCGGAGACAAAGGTCACAAGCCCACAGTAGCGGTACTCTGTGAGCATCAGTCCCGTTTCCTCCAGCACCTCGCGGCAGACGCAGTCCTCCGGGCTTTCCTTGTCCTCAAATTTTCCGCCGACACCAATCCATTTATCGTGATTCTCGTCGTGCTCTTTTTTTACGCGGTGAAGCATCAGATACTGCCCATCGCGCTCGAGATAGCAGAGTGTCGTCTGCTTCATGCGCCGCATCTCCCTCCAGTGTTCTTTTTTTATTCTATCAGGTTCACATGAAAAAGTAAACGGGAATCCGATTTGTGCGTTCTGCCGTGTTTCGCGGTACAAATTCAGCAAAAACAACAAATGACTTTACCAAAGCAATCTGATATAATGTTTGTATCTTAGTCGAGGTGTACCAATCCACATTTATGGTGCGCTGCGGCAAATATAAAGGAGGATATTTTATCCGGGAGACTCCCGGTGCGGCATTGTGGAGACATGTCGCAATGCGTCCGCCAAGCCCGGCG
>ENA-ORUI01001694-ORUI01001694.1-human-gut-metagenome-genome-assembly--contig:-NODE-1694-length-21114-cov-11.273375_pt1 | contig 21114 bp, 22 predicted proteins | sample MGYA00242078_ERZ509205 | MGnify/ENA primary metagenome ERZ509205 (study PRJEB26280, sample SAMEA2338828) | human gut metagenome | biome: human gut; feature: human-associated habitat; material: faeces... | reverse complement strand
ACTCATAAATCTACCCTTAATCGTGTATTGGATGATAGTTGCGGATTTTAGGATAGATAGAAATTTTTCTATTTCTGTAATGGTTGATGCTTATTGTCAAGTTTATAAGCAATTCAGTAATAGAATTTAGCTCATCTTTTTTGAAGTGCATATTGATTTTTTTTATGTAAAGTTATGGATTTTAGCGTTGCAATGTCTATATACAAGAGCGATGATCCTGCTTATCTTGAAGTAGCTCTTGGTAGTATATTCCATCAGACGTTGCCTCCTACAGAGGTGGTAATGGTAGGTGATGGACCTCTGCCTGATGATTTGTTGAGTGTGGTTCATCAAATGGAAGATAAGTATCCTAACTTGCGTTTTCTTCCTCAGGAGAAAAATCGCGGTCTTGGTGAAGCTTTGAGGGTTGCTTGTGAGAATTGTAAGTACGATTATATCGCAAGAATGGATTCTGATGATATCTCTCTTCCGGATCGTTTTGAAAAGCAGATGAGATGTTTTGAAGAGGATGATAGTCTCAGCATTGTGGGAGGTATGATTACAGAATTTGTGGGAGAACCGGAAAATATAGTTGATCAGCGTTTGTTGCCATTAGAAGATGTTGATATTAAAAAATTTATGGTTTCTCGTGCAGGTGTTAATCATGTTACTGTAGTTTTTAAGAAAAACGATTTGATGAAGGCTGGTAATTATAGTGGCAAATATCGTCAGGAAGACTATTATCTTTGGGCAAGAATGTGGAAGGCTGGTTGTAAATTTAAAAATATTCCTGATGTTGTAGTCAACGTGCGTTCTGGTGCTAATCAGTTTGCTCGCCGAGGTGGTTTAAAATACTTCAAGGAGCACATGAAAATTTTTAAATTGATGTATCAGTGGCACTTGATAACCTATCCTCAGTTGATGAAAAACTATATTCTACGTTTCGCCCAGGTCGCTTTCCCTACGACATTGCGAACATGGGCTTACCAGCATTTATTGCGCAAAAAGTTTTTAGGATTGATTTACTTTAAATAATGAATGCAATGACTGATATTCAGAAGGTTTTTCTTTTACTCATTAGATTGGGATTGTGGGAGAAGAAGCAGGGTGGATTGTCGCAGGATGATATCCGACTGCTGGAAAAAATGAAGGATGAGGAATGGGATGCAGTCATGGATTTGGCTAACTTGCAGACTTCTATGGGTATAGTCACAGATGCCCTGACTTTCTTGCCGGCAGAACTGAGACCTTCCAAGAAAATATACCTCAATGCAATCTCGCAAACATCTGATATTGAGGATGCAAACAAGCGAATGAATGATTTCGCACTTGTGCTTATGGAAAAGCTGAAACAGAAAGATGTGAATTCGAGATTGCTGAAAGGACAGGGAGTGGCAATGTGCTATTTCCGTCCGTTTCACCGACAAAGTGGAGATATCGACTTGCTGATTCTCGACGACCAGCAATTCTTGAAAGGATGTCGCCTGATGGAGATGATCTCTAACTCTTGTACATGGGATAAAAAGAGTCCGCATGCAGAATTTCAGGCTATGGGATTTGTCGTGGAATTGCATGGTAAGTATAGTTTTATCATCAATCGGAAGGTTACTGACAGATTGATTGAGTGGAATGCCAAGCGCAATCAGGAGGTGAGAGTGGAACAGGGACTTATTCTGCCTTCCTTGCAGTTTGATGCCGTATTCATCTTTACCCACATGCTCAATCATTTCATGACCGGTGGAGTGGGACTTCGACAGATTTCTGACTGGATGATGTTTGTCAATGCTTATTTCGATAAGTTAGATATGAAAGTTCTTGAGGATGATTTGAATTTCTTGGGAATCATGAAGTTCTGGCAGGCTTTTGCCTCCTTGGCAGTGATGCAACTCGGTTTCCCTGAGAAGAAAATGCCTTTTTATGATGCTCGATGGAATCGGAAAGCAGATACCTTGATGGATGCCATCTTCAAAACGGGAAATTTCGGTGCCTTGCAGAAAGCTAAGCAGTTGTCGAAGGATACGAATAAGTGGGTGAAGAAACTACATACTGCCTTCGGACAGTTCCCTGTATATTGGCGAGTAGGAAAGATATTCCCTGCTGAAGCTGTTTATTGTTTCTTGAAATACTCTAAATGGCAGATTTTCGGAAGATAAATAACCACTCATATATGCACAGATTGTGTGCTAAAAATAGTAGAACATTTTAGTAAAAGAAATTAGAGAGATGAACATTTTAGAAAATTTGAAAACTTCCACGGACGGCATGTTCGCGTACATGACTCCTAAGTTGTGGCTCTTTGGTATCATCTTGCCATTCGTCTTAGCTTTGGCTATTACTGCCTTTATCCATCCTTTCATCGTCAGGATGGCAAAGAGCAGAAACATGGTTGATGAACCTGACGGACGCAAACTGCAGCGTACACCGATTCCTGTCATGGGAGGTATGGCGGTATTCTTCGGTATCGTGATGGGAGCAGGTGCCACTTCCACCTTTTTTAATACGTATGCCCTGTTCACCTGCATCATTACTCTGACGATGATGATGTATATTGGTATGCTGGATGATATGATAGGACTGAGTCCTGTGTTGCGACTGGTTCTGCAGATGGCGATGGTGGCTTTTATCATCAAGATGGACCGGACGAGTATCAATGATCTACATGGCGTGTTCGGAATCTGGCAGTTGCCCGTCTATGTTTCCTTACCTTTGTCCTTTATCGCCTGTTGCGGAATCATCAATTCCATCAATCTGATAGATGGTGTGGATGGTCTCAGTAGCGGATATTGTATCTTCGCCTGTCTGTGTTTCGGACTGGTGTTCTGTTCTTCCTTCGAAGGCACAATGTCTACCATGGCTTCCCTCTCGGCAGGTGCGCTTATCCCTTTCTTCCTTCACAATGTGTTCGGACTTAAAAGCAAGATGTTTATCGGAGATGCCGGTACGCTGATGATGGGTATGCTGATGAGTATCTTCTGTATGCGACTGATAGACAATGCCTCTTTGGTTCAGTGGCATCATCCGAGAATGGGCGTGGTAGCCTTCTGCCTGAGTGTACTGAGTGTGCCGGTTTTCGACACTTTGAGGGTGATGATAGGCAGAATCTTTAAGGGTGTATCGCCTTTCCGTCCCGACAAGAGTCATCTGCACCATCTTTTTGTCGAGATAGGTTTTTCTCATATCGGCACCACTGTATCTATCATTTTCATCAATGTACTGGTGGTTGCCTGCTGGTTTGTGGTTTACCTTTTTGGTATGGGACCTACGGGACAGTTCCTCGTTGTGTTCTGCATCGGACTCCTCAATACTGTGGGCTTCTATTATACGGTCAGAAAGATGAATCACCATCGTCTGCCTTACCGTTGTCTCAAGTGGCTTGCCATCAAGAGTCATCAGGAAACTGGGCGAACTTTTCATTTTATCAGAAAGATGGTTGATAAAATATAGAATAATTTGCAAGTTCTTGCGTTATTATAAGTATGAGTAAGAATTCGGTTATATTATATTTTATAGGTTTATTAGGAATCGTAAGTTTGTCTTCCTGTATGGATGATGAGGATTTTTCTTCATCCCGGGCAGACTTGCTGACTTTTTCTACTGATACGGTAAGGTTGGATACTACCTTCTCGAATGTACCGACACCTACCAGAACGATGTGGGTTTACAACCGTTCTGGAAAAGGTATCAGATGTAGCAATATCCGTCTGGAAGGTGGTAATCAGGAAGGTTTCAGAGTGAATGTGGATGGTACGTTTCTCGGACAGGCAGCTGGTTTTCAGGCAAGTGATGTCGAGATCCGTAAGGGAGACAGCATCCGTGTATTCGTGGAATTGACTTCTGCTCTGCAGGAGAAAAATGAACCGCAGTTGGTGGAGGACGACCTTGTCTTTACCTTAGAAAGTGGGGTGCAGCAGAAGATTAATCTGCGTGCCTTTTCATGGGATGCAGAGATGCACAACGGTCTGGAAGTGAAGAAAGGTGAGGAAACTGTTCTGGGTGAACCGGATGAAAGTGGCTACCAGAAACCAATCGTTATCTATGGCGGAATCAAGGTAGATAGCTTAGGCACACTCACTATCAGAGAGGGTGCTACGCTTTATTTCCATGAGAATGCTGGTATTGATGTATATGGTAAACTGAAGGCTGTAGGTACTGCCGAAAAACCGGTTACGATGAGGGGCGACCGTATCGACCGGATGTTTGACTATCTGCCATACGACCGTACTCCCGGACAATGGCAGGGCATCCGATTGAGAGAGGCTTCTGCTGATAATGAACTGAAATATACTGATCTCCATAGTGCTTATCATGGTATTGTAGTGGATTCCTGCGATCTTGCTACCCAGAAATTGCTAGTAGAAAATTCTACTATCCATAACTGCCAAGGCTATGGCTTAGCGATTTCTTATGCCAAGGTACAGGTTTATAATACGCAGATTTCAAATACGCTCAATCATTGTCTCTATGTAGAGGGTGGGCATGTGGATGTCAACAATAGTACAATTGCACAGTTCTATCCGTTTGATGGCAATCGACGTTCTGCAATCGGTTTCAAGGCTCCTATAGATACATTGGACGTCAGAAATTCTCTCGTTACGGGATATGGTAATGATGAGGTACTGTGGACGCCAGTAGAGGAAGAACCGCTCAAGTTCAGATTCGACCATTGTGTGTTGCGTACCGAGAAGATGATGACGGAGGACAGTCTCCGTTTTACCCATGTCGTCTATGAAGATGTGAAGGATACCACCATGTATGGCGAGAAGCATTTCTCTGTTTTCGATACAGAAAATCTGATTTATGATTTCCACTTGTCTGCCAAGTCTGCTGCCATTGGTGCAGCCGATCCGAAGACCGCTTTGCCTTATGATCGCAATGGCCTCAAGCGCGAAGAAGACAAGGCTGATGCAGGATGTTTCCTGTATCGGGAGGAGTAAAAAGAAGAGTAGTTTTTCTTTTATGACTTATCAGGAGAAATGTAGCTTATGAAGATGAGTACATATAGAAAATGGGTCTTGTGCTTTTTGGGGATGAACTTGATGTTTGTCCCTTCTTTGGTTTTTGCCCAGCGCAATGATGAGGCTACTGAGCGGTTGGGCAAAGCTTTGGAGTATTTTACTTCTCAAAAATATCATGAGTGCCTGATGATTATGCAGGACTTGGAGAAGCAATATCGGCTCAATCCCAGATACAAGGCCTATTTAGGTGTCTGCTATTATTACGAATGGGATTATGAACATGCTAATAAGTATCTGACGGAGGCGATACCCCAGTTGGCTCTGTTTGCCCCTCATGAACGGTCGTTCTATTATTGGGCAAATGCAGAAAGTCTTTTCTATCTGCAGAAGTACAAGGAGGCCATCCCTATGTATGAGGCAATGTTGCCGTTGTGCTATGAGAATGAAAAGCCGGATGCCTATTACCGCTTAGGTTTCTGTCATCTGTTTATGGAAAACTGGGTGGGTGCATGGAATGAATTTCTTAAGGCTCAGGATGCTTATCAGAAATATAGGGACACACCCGACATGCAGGCCCGTATCATACAGGTCAGCCACATGTTGGATGGATTGAAGCCTAAGGTGATAGGCATTGTAATCAGCGATCTGCTGAAGTAGTTATCTCATATTGGCATCTACGAAAGAGAAAGGAAGCAGGTCCTTGATGCTTCTGAAGCAATAGATGCCCTCTGTGCCATAGAGAAGAATGCGTACCGGTTGCTTGTAGCGGTCTTCTATTTCGAGGATGACCTGACGGCAAGCTCCACATGGGGAAATCGGATCCTTGAGAAATCCGTTGGCATTTCTTGCAGCGATGGCAATGGTCTTGATGGACAATTCCGGATGGTTTGCCTGTGCTGCAAAGACTGCCGTTCTTTCAGCACAGAGTCCTGATGGGAAGGCTGCATTTTCCTGGTTGGCACCGATGACGATGCTACCGTCTTCCAGAAGACAGGAGGCTCCTACATAGAAGTGACTGTAGTTGGCGTATGAATTCTGGGTAGCAGCAATAGCTTTTTCCACCAGGTTTTGTTCTTCCTGGCTCAATTCTTCCAATTGTGCAAACTGGTATTCAATTTCAATTTTTCTTTCTTTCATAGTTCTAAGGAGTTTTGGTTTTGTAACAGATAACTGAAACCTATTTCTACTGAAAATAGGTTTCAGTTATTTTTTTATTTTTGAAGTTTATATAGAGGACTATTTTGTATAGAAATCTATTAGGTTTGTGATAGCTCTCTTGCAGACAGGGCAGAATTCTGGCGTGTCATTGATGCGCATGCGGCAATCCTGAACGCCACGATATACTCCCTTGGTGCTGTAGCCGGCACCTTCAAAGACTCCCACCTTGCTTTCTGCCACCTTGGTATTCTCTGAGAGAGGGGTAGGGATAGGTGTTCCCTTCTTAACCATGTCTTTCCACTTACTGGAGAAGTTGACCAGCGTGGTGATGTTCGGCTCCCAAGGTTCTACGTCGTGTGGATACATCGGAATCTCTTCGAAATCGTAGGCGTATTCGTCTGCGAGACCAGCAAAGGAATGCCCGAACTCATGTACTACTACAGGCTTGTACCACTTGTGGTGGGTAGAGGTCAGGTTGTATGAATTGAGGATTCCGCCTCCACCATATTTCTTGGAATTTACCAGTACAATGATATGCTCGTATGGGGTACCAGCCAACCAGTTGTGCAGGTCCTTCAGATGGAGGGTAGTCAGGTATCTGTCGCTATAGAATGTATCAAAATGAGAGTGGAGTGCAGTATTCTTCCAGATTCCTTTGGCTGGTTCGCTCGTTCCGCTTTCTTCAGATGGTGATTTTACGGCGATGACATTGAATCTGTCACGCATTTTCTTGAATGGCTCATGATTGAAGAGCGCTTCGTTGGCATCCTTTACGTCTTTGATGAAAGTGTCCATCTCTGCATCTGTGTATCCCTCTGCTACGTAAGCAACATGGATGCAGCGAGTTGTATCGGCTGCCTGCTGGATGGTTTCGTATGCTGTCGGCTTCTCTCCCTTGTGGTGGATGAGGATGTCGGTAGGCACTACCTGATGGGTGAGTGATGCAGTAACCTCACGGCGGTTGTTGAAGAGCGACAGGGTGATGTCCACCGTGTCTTTTGGCATCGGTACGAGGAATACATTCTCAAAACTCTGTGTATTCTTTTTAGCCTCCGGGTAGGAAAGCCATTCCTGGAAGAGGGTAGAGAAAGAGTTGCGATAGATGACCTCACCTGTCTTGTGGGCACGAACTGTGATTTGTCCGTTTCCTTCTACAGGCACTTCGCCCAGTCGCTGCTTTTTACCATACCAGCGGGGCATGACGTTCAGTTCATCTACTGCAATCATCTGTTGCTTTGCGTTTCCTACGAAGGTATAATCTACTCGCAGGGTTTTGTCAACGAAATAGTCGTTGAAGTTTTGTGCCAGGAGTTTGCCTGGCATCATGAGCATAGCAAGAGCTGCAATGATCAGTGTTTTCTTCTTCATTTTCTTTTCTTTATTTCTTTATCTTACTTTCAGTCTGGCTCCAGGGTATATCTTGAAGTCTGGATCAAGGTGATTCTTGGAATAGAGACTCTTCAGTCTGATGCCATATTTCTGTGAAATGCTGTACATGCTCTCTCCTGGTTGTACGATATGAGGGCGTTTCTTGAACTGCTTAGGCGCTTTCTTGCGCTTTTTCTTCAGATAGATGACATCTCCCTTGTGCAGGATATCGTGTTTGTCTCTTTCGTTGTACTTAGCCAATTTTCTCCAACTGATACCTACTTCCTTTCCGATGCTCTTGAAGGTTTCTCCCTCTCTGGCATACAGATAATAGTTGTCGTTGAAGATGTGGATAGGGTGCAGAAGTCCTTGTGCGTTGACCGGCTGATCTGTGCCACTATGTTCTGCCATGAATTTGTCGTAGCGTTTTGCCTTGTCATAATCATGGAGCTTGTACAGTTCGATAATCTGTATCAGTTTGTTGGCATACTGCGGATTGGTAGCATAGCCACATTGTTTCAGTCCTCTTGCCCATCCTTTGTAGTCGTTGCTGTTCAGTGAGAAAAGCCGGGCATATCGCTGTTGCCGTGCCAGAAAACGGCTATGGTCTTCGTAGCTTTCTCTGGCATCGCTATATACACGGAAACATTCACCACGGGCGTCATCGTCGTGGTATTGCGTAGGACCAGTCCATGAAGTGTGGCATTTGATGCCGAAATGATTATTGCCCTGTCTTACCAGGCTGCTTCTGCCTGCAGCGCTCTCGAAGAGGCCTTGTGCCAGCGTGATACTGGCTGGTATCCGATATTTGAGCATCTGCTCAATAGCAAGATCCTTGTACTGGTTGATATATGTCTGATAAGTCTGGTTCCACCTCATCTGTGCGCCCGAAGGAAGGGTGCAGAGCAGAAGAGCCAGACCTATGATGTTTGCTTTGATTCTATTCATACTGCAAAAATATAAAAAATAGTTTATTTTCACTTGTTTTCTCTTATTTATTTTTTATTTTTCACTTTTTGTATGTTTTTTCGATATTATTTGATTATTTTTGCAGGAAAAAAGATGAGCGTTAGGATATTGATAGCTTTAGGCTCTAATCATGAGCAAGAGAAGAATGTGGCTTTCGCAATGGAGCGTCTGCACAGTTTTTTCCCCAGCATCTCCTTTTCGAGAATGTTATGGACCGAACCGATAGGCATCGCGTCTGACCGATTCGTAAATGCCCTTGCCTTAGCCGATACGGATAAGGAGCAGGAGGAAGTGGAACGGATATTGAAACAGGTAGAGAAAGAATGTGGAAGAACTCGAGAGGAAAAAGTGAGGAATATCATCAGATTGGATCTCGATCTTTGGCAGTGGGGTACAGTCCGGTTGCGTGAACAGGACTGGGAAAGGGATTATATCCGCCTGTTGCTGCAGGAGATGCAATGGGCATTCTGATAATTTCACAAACTTATAGGGAGTTATAGAATACGGAAATACGGAATGGACGATACAATAAAAATCCTCTTGATCAGGCTGATAAAGCTGAATCAAGAGGATTTTTATATTTCACCAGCATCAGGATTTCTCCCGATGCTGGTGAGTAAAGTTATGATGTCTTATTGTTTTAATGCCTTATAAAACCGGTGTCGGGTTGTCCTTGGTGAGGTGTAGTTCTACCACCTCTCCTGTGGCAAGCGACTTCTTTACATTGATGAGTCGCTGGTTGCTGCTTCCCCTGAAAAACAGGTCCTTATCAGCGAGTGCCTTTATGAACGGACCATCTACCAGGACATCTATCTGTTCAAGCAGTGCTCTCTGTGCCGGGTTCTTCAGGAGATTCTCATATTTATAACCCGTAAAGCACCAGATATCCTTGCTGCTTTCCTTGCGGATGGCACGAGCTAACTCGGCAAATCCCTCAGCCTGAAACATCGGATCACCTCCTGAGAAGGTAACGTTGGCGAACGGATCGCTCATGATTTCCTTCAGCAGGTCTTCGGTTGATGTCATCGTACCATTGTTGATGTCCCACGACTGCGGATTATGGCATTCAGGACAATGATTGGGACAACCTGCACAATAGATAGAGGTCCTGAAACCAGGACCATCCACCATCGTGTCGTGGATTACGCTAAGAACGCTTATCATGATTTCTTCCCAGCTTATCCTTATCTTACTTTTGTGGAGTGTCGATATGAGTTACACGGTCGTGAAGCTCAGCCAACTTGCCACTGTTCCAGCGATCGGTAGTACCTACGAGGTAACCGGTGATGCGCTGCAACTTGTCGATGTGATGACTTCCGCACTTAGGACAAACTTCCAGGTTGGCCTCTGCATTCTCGTAGCCACAGTCCAGACAGCGGTTGCGGTTGTGGTTTACAGAACCGTATCCCATATTGTACTTATCCATCATGTCAACCACACTGGCAATGACAGAAGGGTTGTGGGTAGCATCGCCGTCAATCTCAACATAGAAGATGTGTCCACCACGAGTCAGATCGTGATAAGGAGCCTCCACCTGTGCCTTCTTCATGGCAGTACACTTATAATATACAGGTACGTGGTTTGAGTTGGTATAGTAATCGCGGTCAGTAACGCCCGGGATGATACCAAACTGCTTGCGGTCTTTCTTGGTGAACTTACCGCTCAAGCCCTCTGCAGGAGTAGCGAGGATGGAGTAGTTGTGGTGATATTGCTCGCTGTATTCGTCAGCATGTTCCTTCATGAAGGTAACAATCTTCAGACCCAATTCCTGTGCCTCTTCGCTCTCGCCGTGGTGATGACCGATGAGGGCAACCAGACATTCTGCGAGTCCGATGAAACCGATACCCAACGTTCCGTGATTGATTACGCTCTCGATGGTCTCCTCTGGCTTCAGATTCTCGGCGCCTACCCAGAGATATTTCATCAGCAATGGGAACTGCTTAGCCATAGCGGTCTTTTGGAACTGGAAGCGCTCGTCGAGCTGCTTGGCTGTGATATCGAGGATATTGTTAAGCTTCTCGAAGAAAGTCTTGATTCTCAATTCCTTGTTCTCGATACCCATGCACTCGATGGCCAACTTTACGATATTAATCGTAGTGAAACTCAAGTTACCGCGTGCGATACTGGTCTTCTCTCCCCAACGGTCTTCGAATACACGTGTACGGCAACCCATAGTGGCGATTTCCCATTTGTAGCGCTCAGGATCGTCAGCACGCCACTTCTCGTTCTGATTGAATGTGGCATCGAGGTTGAGGAAGTTAGGGAAGAAACGGCGGGCAGTTACCTTGCAAGCCAACTGGTAGAGGTCGTAGTTGCGGTCCTCTGGCAAGAAGTTGACGCCACGTTTCTTTTTCCAGATCTGGATAGGGAAGATGGCAGTTTCGCCATTTCCTACGCCATCGTAAGTACTCTTCAGAATCTCGCGCATGATGCAACGGCCTTCTGCACTGGTATCTGTACCATAATTGATAGAAGAGAAAACCACCTGGTTACCGCCACGGGAGTGGATGGTGTTCATATTGTGGATGAAAGCCTCCATTGCCTGATGTACACGGTTTACGGTCTTGTTGATGGCGTGCTGCTCCAGGCGTGCTCTTCCCTGAAGATTGTCGAGTGGCTTCTCGATATAGTCATCGATAGGCGCCTCATAAAGATCCTTGAGATCTTCTCCAGAGAGCTTCTCCAAGTTTTTCACTTCCTCCTGGTAAGACATTCTTACGTATGGAGCCAGGTAGAAGTCGAAAGCAGGAATAGCCTGGCCACCGTGCATCTCGTTCTGACAGGTTTCCAGAGAGATGCAAGCCAGTACGGCTGCTGTCTCAATACGCTTGGCTGGACGGCTGGAACCATGGCCAGCTGTGAAACCATGCTTCAGGATGACGTCGAGCGGATGCTGTACGCAAGTCAGACTCTTGGTAGGATAATAATCTTTGTCGTGTATATGAATGTAGTTGTGCAGGACGGCGTCACGAACTTCCTCGCTGAGGAGGTAGTCGTCAACGAATGGTTTTGTAGTTTCAGAAGCAAATTTCATCATCATGCCGGCAGGAGTGTCGGCATTCATGTTGGCGTTTTCACGGGTGATGTCATTGTTCTTGGCATTCACGATGCTCATGAACACATCGCGTGTCTTTGCCTTGCGGGCAATGTTACGCTGGTTGCGGTATGCGATGTACTTCTGTGCCACGTCCTTGCGGGCACTCTTCATGAGCTCCATCTCGATGGCATCCTGGATGGCTTCTACGCTCATCTGGTTCTTGCCACGATAGCTTACATGATCAGTGATTTTCTCAATAAGAGTTTCATCTTCACCCTTGTCTGTGTGCAACATGGCTTTACGTATGGCAGCCATGATTTTCTGTTGATTGAAACCAACAATGCGTCCGTCACGCTTAACTACAGTTTGTATCATTTCTAGCTTTACTTTAAGATTGATATTTAATTAGCTTATTATTAACATTTTACGCAAAAAAGAGGCAGCATGAACCTCGATTTTGACATTGCAAAGATACAAAAGATATTTGAAAGTTTTCTCTTTTGGACAACTTTTCTTTGGTTAAAAAATGTTAAGTAGCTGATAATCAGGCAATTAAAAAATCGTTTTGGAAAACTTTTGTATTTTATTGTTTTCCAAAACGATTAATTGCTTATGCATCAAAGAGTTATGCGATTTTTGTCCCGAAATGTTAATTATTGCTTATCCGGATGCTTTAGTCGATCATCCCTTTATATATGGGCTTTCTGCACCTCACTTGCAGAAATCTGAGCTTATTTCTGATTCCTTTTATAGTCAAGCGCTGCACCTATTGCCGTGCAGAATTCTGAATATTTAGGTATGCGGAACCTGACATTGTAGAGTTTCTCCATGGCAGGGAATACTTCCCGGCACTGAGGCATGAGGGTCAGGTTTCCGATGAGTACGAAATCCTTGATTCCCGACTCTAAGGAGGAAAGGATTGTGGCAGAACCGATACATTGCAGTACCATCCAGATGAGGCCTTTGGCAATATCTTCGCGAGATGCGTTTGCCTTGGCGTTGCTGAACAGAGATGCCACGGCATTCATTGGCAGTCCTGGCAATGGTTTGGCGCTGATATCGCCTATGAGCAGGTTGATCTTGGAAACATCACCATCTTTTGCCAGATGGGCTATCTGCTTCACGTCGTCGGTCTTGAGCATGATGCGGCTCAGTCCTGCTAAGGTGCCGCCTCCGATGCCGATACCTCCGATGTGGCGTATGTTGTCGCCTTCGCATTTCACGAGTGATGTACCCGTTCCCATGCTTACTACAATCATCCTGTCGAGCTTGCTTTCATATTTGGCACCAAGTCCGTCGGCTACGAATTCCTCGCTCTTGGAGGTAGGAAGTCCATAGATTGGCTCGTCTATATAAGCAGAGCCTACGCCGGTAAGCATCACATGTTCCACCTCAGAGAGGCTGATCTGGTTGTCGTGCAGGTATTTTCCGAATGCTCCATACAGAGATGTGATCGGGTCTGTAGCCTTGATACGGATGGGACTTACTACGATTCCGTCTTCGTCAATGCCCACAATCTTGGTGGTGGAGATACCTACGTCGATACCAATTACTATTTTTTTCATTTTAGAGATATATTGTTTTGAGTTTTTTAGAGTATATCCATCTTACAGAAAGTGATGAGCACACCATATCCGAGAATCATACTGATGAGACCGATGGTCAGACCAGCCTTCACCATATCGGTCTGTTGGATGAGTCCGGTAGAGTAGGCGATGGCATTTGGAGGGGTGGAAATAGGAAGCGACATGGCGCAGGAAGCAGCCACGGCTACACCTATAATAATAGTAGAGGTTCCACCGATGCTTTCGAGTGAATTGCCCATACCGGCACATACTACGGTCAGGATAGGAATCAGGAGGGCTGCAGTAGCGGTGTTGGAGATGAAGTTACTCAATGCAAAGCAGACGAGTCCTGAAACGATCATGATGACTATCGGGTTGAACGTGTCGAATGGAATACTCTTCACGGCATTCTCTGCTAACCCCGTACCATTCATGGCAAGACCCAAGGCAAAACCACCGGCTACCATCCAGATGACTGCCCAGTCGATTTCCTTCAGGTCGTCGGCTGTGAGCACACCGGTAAATGCAAATACGGCGATAGGCAACATGGCTACGGTATTGGCATTGATACCGAAATATTTCTTACCGAATACCCAGAGTACGATGGTCAGGATGAAGGTGGCTGCCACTACGATGGTACGCCAGTTGAACTGGATGTCTCCCTTGATCTGCAGTTCGATAGTCTTCTGTGAGAAAGGGAACATCTTGCGGATAATGAACCATGCCAATACCAGCATAACGAGTACCATCGGGCACATAATCATCATCCAGTCACCGAAACCGATGTCGAGATTGAGTCCGTCTGGTGCTGTAAGAACCTTGTATGCGAAAGCGTTAGGAGGTGTTCCGATAGGCGTTCCCATACCGCCGAGGTTGGCTCCGATAGGGATGGCCATGGTGAGTGCTATTCTTCCCTTTCCGTTGGCAGGAAGTGCCTTGAACACAGGAGTCAGGAAGGTAAGCATCATGGCTGCGGTGGCAGTATTGGAGATAAACATGGAGAAGATGCCGGTGATGAGCATGAAGCCCAATAGTACATTTTCTGATTTCTTGCCGAAAGGAGCGATGAGGGTCTTAGCCATCAGTACGTCGAGTCCACTCTTGGTGGCGGCGATGGCCATCACAAAACCACCGAGGAAGAGGATGATGGTAGGGTCGGCAAAGCAGGCCATAATACCCTGATACTCCAGGAGGTTGCCGTATTCGCCTTCTGAACCTTGCATGATATTGAAGGCCGAGTCGGATACACCGAACAGCAATACGAAGATGATGACTACTGATGTTGCCCAGGCAGGAATGGCTTCGGTGAGCCATAGCATGACCGCCATGACGAAGATGGCGATGACGCGTTGCTGAACGACTGTCAGCCCCTCGATGCCAAAGCTGTCGATGGGCAGATTCCAAACTAGTGCGGTGAGCAGGGCGGTGATGGCAAACATCAGAGCCTTCTTGCGATTGAAGTCGCTGCTCAAAACTTTTTTGACGGTTTCTTGCATTTTCTCTATGTTTTTTATGGATTTTGTTGGCAAATGTACGCAATATTTCCGACATAACAAAATATTAGATAGAAATATTCATCAAATACTGAGAAAAATTACAAAAAGTATCTTTATCTGAAAAAAAGTGATGCAAAAGGTTGGTCTTTTAAAAATAAAGTATTATATTTGCGAAATCTTATAGTGAAAGATTATCTAACATAAATATTTTATACCATGACTCAAGTTACATTTGTTTTGGTTTTCTTTGTAGTGGTCATGCTGCTGGCATTTTCATTATACCACCACAAGAAGCACATAGAGTTTAAGATGTCGGACATAGAGAAGGCTGTCCGTAGTGCTTATCCTGAGGGTGTCACTTCTGTAAAGAAGGGAGACCTGGTAGTTGCTGTGAAGAAGTATTTCCATTGCAGTGCTAAGGATGCCCATTATATAATAGGTGTAGCTCGTAGAAAGAAGATTGTGGATATTGCTGCCGAGCAGGTATCATTGCATACGGAAAATTGCTCCTTAGAGGGCACAAAAATGCCATAGTCAGGGCGCAAAGTTGCCGTGCCTAAGCTATTTTTTCCCACTCATTATCCATCATTGTTTAATGATGCGTTTTATAGTGGTCTAACGATGCGCTTTATTAGGTGCTAATGATGCGCTTTATTAAGTGCTAATGATGCGCATCGTTAGGTCATGTAGATTTCTACAAGTGTCTTTACCTCTGTAATAGGAAAAAGGATGCTGCCTTTTTGCGCAGCCTCAAAAAACATTTTTCCATCAAAAAAATACGTTATTTCGATTTTTTTTTCGTAATTTTGCACTCAAAAACAACATTAAAGGCTATTGATATGAAACGAATCTTTATTTCAATGACAGGTATCATCACATGTATGAACCTGATGGCACAAACTCCAGTCACATGTATGAACCTGATGGCACAAACTCCAGTCAGTTTTTATCCTCAGGAGAATGCCCAAGACATCAACATCGATACACATCTGGTCATCGTGTTTGACAAGACTGTAAAGACTGGCAGCAAGGGCATAATCACAGTTACGGACAAGACAACTCGAAAGGTGGTTGATAGAATCGACATGAGCATTCCGGCGGGACCAACCGAAAGACAGCCCAAGAATCCCAATGCTGTCTATACTCCCGTTCCCTATATATATAAGGTGGAGAATGTAACCAATCGCAATACCCGTCCTGGAACTCCATCTGGTGCTGCTAAGGAAGATAAGCGCAAGTATCAGAAGACCATCATTGGTGGTTTCTCTGATGCCTTTCACTTCTATCCGGTCATCTGTCACGGGAACAAAGCAACCATTTATCTGCATAACAATATGCTGGAATATGGACATGAATATGAAATCAAGATTAGCAAGGGTACGATTGAGGGATGGAATGGCAAGAAGTCATGGACGTTTAGGACAAAGAAAAAAGCCCCTTCTGCAGATTTGCGTCATATAGTTGTGGCAGCTGATGGCAGCGGAGACTTCTCCACTCTGCAAGGTGCCATGGATTGGATACCAGACTCATTGCCTTCTGAAGCCAGCAGGAAAAAGGTTTTCGTGAAGAAGGGAGATTATGAAGAGCTGGTTTATTTCCGCAATAAGCGATTTGTTACTATCCAAGGAGAATCCATGGATGGGGTAGTGGTGCATTACCCCAATAACGAGGTGTTCAATCCTCACCCGGTTGATATCAAGACCAATGAGCAGAAAGGAACATTCCCTTCTCGCCGTGCGGCTGTGGCGGCAGACAACTGTGCCGACATGATTTTCAAGGATATCACCTTCAAGACAGATTGCAAGGGACAGGCTGAGGGATTCCTGCTCAATGGTGAAAGAAACTTTGCAGAGAATGTGCATGTCATCGGTGACGGTGATGCTCTTCAGGTGAATGGTTCTGCCTACTGGCTTAACTGCGTGATTGATGGAGGAGGTGACACGGTGCTGGGTAGAGGTCCATCCTATTTCAATCACTGTACCCTTTCCAGCTATGGTGCTTTCATGTGGATTAGAAATACCAGGGAGAACCATGGTAACATCTTCAATGACTGTACTTTCAAGGGATTGGGCAAGGATGCCGTGATAGCCCGCCTTCCTGACAACAAGGGCAGAAATTATCCTGATGCGGAATGCGTGCTGCTGAATTGTACGCTTGATGGTGTGCCTTCTGAAGGCTTTGGCCCCATAGATGAGTCGGCATCTAAGGCAAATCTCCTGGAATTCAACAGCCATGACAAGGAAGGTAAAACTATAGATATCAGCAAGAGAAACAAGCATGTCCGTCAGCTTGACGCCATCAAGGATGCTGAGACAATCGGAAAATACTCCAATGCAAGTTGGGTATTGAATTGGTAAGAAAGGAGATGATTTATGTCACAAAAGAAGATATTCAGATGCCAGGAATGTGGGTACGAGACCGAAATATATGAAGGACGTGGTTTCATGGGGCAGCACATAGAAGCCATGTCTTGTTCCGACTGCAGGAACATAGTACCTCTAGTGGTGGGTGGAGTGATAGGTGATGCTGCACCTAGCTTCAACTCCCTTGTGGGAAGACTGTGTCTGAGATGCGGATCTGCCAGGATTCACAGGTGGGATATGCACACCTGTCCCAAATGTGGGGACAGGATGCAGCCCACGGGCGAAGAAGAATTTTGGACATAAAAAATAGCCTTTGCAGAGTTTGTAACGTTTGATCCTTTTCTAAACCTGTTTTTCAATCCATGCCATCAATACCGCTACTGCATATTGCTGTTCTTCTCTGGTCAGCTGTCAAGCCCAGAATAGCTACTAGACAACTCATTAATGGACTGATGATGTTGAGGAAGCAGAAGGGGAGATAGACCAGTGTCGGGATGCCGAGAACCGTACTCTGCGTCATACCGCAGGCTGTCCATGGAACCAGTACACTCGTCACGGTATCACCCACTGATGCCAAAATTAACTCTCCACAGGGCGAGTTGTAATATTGGATGTTTATTTGCTGCATTCTCTCAAATACGATTAAACGGAATCTTTATTTTTCATACAGTTCTATCGGCAAACCATCTGGGTCACTGAAGAATACAAATCGCTTGCCTGTATATTCATCCGTGCGTATAGGCTCATGTGCGATGCCTTTACTGTCAAGTTCATCAGTTGCTTCCGAAAGATCATCTACCTCAAAAGCAAGATGGCGCAGACCGGCTGCTTCCGGATAGGAAGGACGTGCAGGTGGGTTAGGGAAGGAGAATAACTCGATGACATAGTTGTCATCAAGCCAGCAGTCTGCCTTCCATGAGTCACGTCCTTCACGATAGTTTTCACTCACAATCTTCATTCCGAGCACATCTGTGTAGAAATGCTTGGATTTCTCATAGTCGGAGCAAATCACGGCTACATGATGGATCTTGTTTAGTTTCATATATATTGTACTTTTTTTGCAAAAATAACAAATATTTTCAGATTTCACAAGATAAAGTACAATATGGCATTCTTATTTATAATATATTATACTTTTGTTGAACTTTTCTTTGAGTTTTGCCATATTTTCATTAACTTTGCCAGCAAAACTATCATTAAGAGTTACCCTTTAAAATAAACGTATTATGCAGATATTATTGGCAAATGCCAAAATCATGTTTGATAAGGCAGATAGGGCAGCTGTTTCAAAGCCACTTTTTCAATCTGTGGCTGAAATGTTGGCTGCAGAAATGGCTAAGCTTGATGTAGAGGAATTGGCTAGGCAACTTGATTGCAGCCACAAGATAGCTTCGGAAAACTGGAAACGCTATCGTAATTTTATGGCTACAGAGAAGATGCCTGCCATACTTTCCTACAATGGACAGGCGTATAAGCATCTACGCGCCAACACTTTGGGAGAAGAATCCCTGCAGTATGCCCAGAAACATCTCTGGATTACCAGCTTTCTCTATGGATTGCTTCGGCCGATGGATGGCATCGTGCCTTATCGTATGGAGCATTGCGTGACGCTTGAAGCTACAAACGACAAGCCAATCAATCAATTTTGGAAAGATAAACTGACCGATATTCTTATCAACTGTGTGAAAGCTGACGATGGCATACTTATCCATCTCTCTACAGCAGAATATGAACATCTGTTTGATTGGAAGAGAATTTGCAGGGAAGTGAAAGTCATCCACCCCCTCTTTTATGTTCGCCAGAATGATGGTGGGCTGAAAATGCAGGCTGTGTGGGCTAAATCCTGCCGTGGAGCTATGGTGAGATACATTCTAAGCAACCAACTTACTACTCCAGAAGAATTGACAGCATTCAGTTACGAAGGTTTTGAATACGCACCAGAATTAGGAGAGGTGGCTTTTCCGCATTTCGTTCGTAATATAACAAAATAGTAACTTTTTACCACATGAATCAAAGATGATATTCTTGTATCTACTCATTGCATCCTTTTTATTATCTTTGAAGAAGATAAACTGCACTCGTCAATCTGTAAGCAAGCTTACATTACGCTCATTTGCACTATCTATAAGACAAGGGAGCGGACTAGGCAATGCTTTAGTCCGCTCCCTTGTTTAATTTAGTTTATTACTTTGTACTGCAAATAGTGATGCAGAGTGATATGGCTGCCAAGACTGCTCCTACTGCACATACACCCATCCAGCCTTCATGTGTCCAGGCTAATCCGGCACAATATGTGCCAAAGGAGCCACCAATAAAATAGGTGGTCATGAAAATGGTGTTGGCCCTGTTTGATGCTTCAGGCATTTCCTGAATGCAACCACTCTGATTACTTAGTTGCAGACATTGTAAACCGATGTCAACCAGAATAATAGCCACAATAAGTCCCATATAGGTGTCGCCAAAGAGATAAGCTGTGGTCCATGCTACAAGTTGCAGGCAGGCACCATAAAGGCTTAACTTTCTAATGCCCCATTGGTTCACAAGTTTACCCAATCCGCTTGCTGCTAATGCTCCAGCTATACCGCACATACCTAAGGTGCCCACCATCTCGCTACCCGAAAAGAATGGGGCTTGAGCCAAGCGAAAGGCGAGACAAGACCAGATGGCCATCATACTACCAAAACTGAAAGCTGCACGGATGGCATAGAGACGTATGCGGGCATTGCTGGCTACAATGTGAAAGACGCTTTTCATCAGTCCCCTATATGTTCCTACATAGTTGCTGTCTATCTGCGGCATAATCTTGAGCGTTAGAATCAGGCAGACTATCATGATGAGGGCTGCTATGATAAACATCTCGCGCCAGCCCAACCATTCGCCCACGTAACCGCTGACCACTCTGGAGGCAAGAATGCCCGTAAGCAGTCCCGACAGGACAATGCCCATGTTTCTGCCTTTATTTTTCTTTTCGGAATATTGTCCTGCTATAGGAATGAAGAATTGTGGAATGACTGAGCAGGCTCCCAGCAGGAGAGAGGCACCCCAAACAATCCATACCCTTTGGGAAAAAGCTATGAAAACGGCCATGACGGCTGCTACGGACATATTGATGACGATGATGCGGCGACGCGAGTAGAGGTCACCCATAGGAATCAGGAAACATAAGCCCAGTGCATAGCCTATCTGTGTGACAACGGTTATGAGATTAGCCTCATGTTGACTCACGCCCATGTCATGGCGAATCATCTCTAAGAGCGGTTGATTATAGTAGCAGTTTGCTACTGTGAGGCCCGCTATAACAGCCATCGTCAGCAACAAACTGCGCTCTATTCCTTTGTTTTCTTTCAATTGTTTCATTCTGCTAATAAAATGTGCTTATTCCCAATAGGGGAGATAAGCACATTTTCTATAGGTTTACTGGTTCTTTCTGTTCATTTTCTAAAGAATCAGTTGCAAGACTTACTTCTGAAGAGGAATCTTCTTGACACGACGCTCGTGGCGGCCACCTTCAAAGGAAGCAGAGAAGAACTCGTCCATGATAGCCTCTGCAGTCTTGTTGTCGATGAAACGGCCTGGAAGTACCAAGACATTAGCATCATTATGCTGACGGATGAGATGAGCAATCTCCTTGTTCCATGCCAAACCAGCACGTACACCCTGATGCTTGTTCAAGGTCATGGAGATACCCTCGCCACTACCGCAGATACCGATACCAGGATAAACCTCTCCGCTCTCGATACCCTCACCAAGTGCATGACCGAAGTCTGGGTAGTCAACGCTTTCGTCGCTATATGTACCATAATCCTTTACAGGATAACCTTTCTTCTCCAAATACTGCAATACAAATTGTTTCATTGGGAAACCTGCGTGATCGCATGCAACTCCTACTGTCTTTACTTCCATAATCGTTAAAATTTAAAGGTTAGAACTTATTTATATGAAAAAAAGGAGTCAGGTGAAGGAGAAAAAGGGTAGTCTGAAACCCTCCAACTCCTTCACTTCTTACTCCTTTTTGTATTCTTTATGCCTCAGCCAAGAATGCCTTTACCTGCTTGTAAACATTCTCGCCTGTGTAACCGAGTTTCTCATCGAGTACCTTGTAAGGAGCAGAGAAACCGAAGCTCTCCATACCCCAAACCTTACCGTTGGCGCCTACGAGACCCTCGAGAGTTACAGGAAGACCGGCAGTCATACCGAAGATCTTAGCGTTCTTTGGCAATACGC
>ENA-ORUI01001691-ORUI01001691.1-human-gut-metagenome-genome-assembly--contig:-NODE-1691-length-21163-cov-3.854889_pt1 | contig 21163 bp, 16 predicted proteins | sample MGYA00242078_ERZ509205 | MGnify/ENA primary metagenome ERZ509205 (study PRJEB26280, sample SAMEA2338828) | human gut metagenome | biome: human gut; feature: human-associated habitat; material: faeces... | reverse complement strand
AAAGCGGCGACCGGATGGAACTCAGCATCCCGGACCGCGACTACGGCTATCTCGTAGAAGGCGACCGGGGAAGCCTCGCCTTCCAAGGCACCAGATTTTTAAGCTTTTCCCGCGACTGACGATCGATGAAAGATGAAACCAGCCCCACCCTTGTGCAAACGCCTGTTCAGCAGGAGATTCGCGCAAGGGCGGGGCAATCATTTTATCCGTTCAGTGCGGCCAGCAGTTCGACGGCCAGCTTGAGCGCCTGTTCGCGCGTAAGCTTGGACTGCGGATGCAGCATGCCATCGCCGGAGCCGCTCAGAACGCCGAGGCCGGTCAGAAGCGCGACCGGCTGCCGCGCGTAGTCTGCAATCTGCGCTGCGTCGGAATAGGGCAGTTCCGCGCCGTCTGCCGGAACGTCACGGAACAGGGCATAGGCTCTGCCTAGCATGGTCACAGCCTGCTCCCGCGTGAGCAGACCGCGCGGTGAAAAGCTTCCGTTTCCGGTACCGTTCACGATGCCGAGCGTCGCGGCGCTCTGGATATCTGCGTCGTTGGTGTCGGAAAAACGGGCCGTGATCGTGACCGGCGCGCCGCCCGCTGCTTCATAGATGCGCATGACGGTCGAGGCAAATTCAAAACGCGTCATGCTCTGCGTCATATCTGTGCCGTAGATGCACACGGAAATGAGTCCCTGTGCCTCCGCCTGCTGCAGATACGGCTCTGCCCACGAGGAAGTCTTTGCCCAAGGCGCTGTTTTGACGGTCATGCGCGCAATGGAATCCGCGTTTTCCGTCAGCCAATCGCTGTAGCTTTGTTCCCACTGGTGCGACCGGGCCCATGCGGCGGTGTCGCTTTTGAGGAAATAAGAGTGGCTGATCGAGCCGGTGCGCGCGTAGCCCGCGTGATCCATGCGTACGTCCAGCCAGTAATACTGCCCGTCTACAAGCACATAATTCCACTTGTGCTCATAGGTGCTGCCATCGTTGTTGACGAAAACGCCGTCAATGAGGCGGCAGTCATAGCCCAGCCGCGTCAGCAGGACGGTCAGGAGCGCGGCGAAGTGTGCGCAGTTGCCGCAGCGCTTGTACATCATCTCATAGGCAAAGGCGGCAATATAGGCATTGGAATCGTAATCGTAGAGATACATACCGGGCAGGTCGCCGGGCGTGCGTTCAGCCTTGAACTCCGGGCGCAGGATCTGCGCCTGATAGTTCGGGTCGCGCGCCAGCGCATCCGCTGCGGCGGATACCTGCGCTTCGTCGAACCACGTCGTTCCGTCCCAACCGTCGCGGACGCAGTTCCGGATGATCCAGTCATAGACGGCCTGAATTTTTTGCGCGTCGGTTTTCCCGTCGGTTGGAATCTGCTTTAAAAGTTCGTCCGCGAGAGAATCGATGCGGGGGTCCCCGGTTCGGATGGGTTCGTAGCTGTGAATCTGTTCGCCTACGGCCAGCACCTGCGGAATGCAGCCGAGCAGCAGTGCGGCAGCAAGCAGCAGCGCGGAAATTCGTCTTGCTTTTATCATAATTCGCTCCTTTTCTCCTTTTTTCTTTCCAGTATAGCCCAGCTTCTCCGGAAATGCAAGCGCCGGGCGGCGCAGCGCGCAATTAGCAGTAGCTTTTTTGCGCTGTATCGAATATAATAGGGGCAAGCCGCAGAGACAGAAAGGAGGATCATGGCTTTCGCCATCACAAGCGCCATGCGCCTGCCGGTTCCCCAGAACCAGGCAGGATAACGAGGAGGAACGCGATCGAAGATTCGGCGGATGCGTTCCCGTGCGCCTCCGTGCGCGTGACAAAGTCAGAAATATGCGGGTGACCGCAAAACAAAGGGGCTTTGAACGGAGAATCAGGCAAATTTCTGCGCGTTTGTCCTGTAGCTGATTTTACAGGAGGAACAATTTCATATGTGTGGTATCGTAGGATATGTCGGCACGCAGCAGGCTGCGCCCATTTTGCTGGAGGGTCTGTCGCGGCTGGAATACCGGGGTTATGACTCCGCTGGCATCTGCGTGGAGGAAAATGGCGTTCTAAAGGTCGAAAAGGCCAAGGGCCGGCTCCAGAATCTGATCGCAAAGACGGAAAACGGCGCGCTTCTGCCCGGCACGCTTGGCATCGGCCATACCCGCTGGGCCACCCATGGTGAGCCGAACGACACAAATTCCCACCCGCACGTCTCGCAGAACGGAAAAATCGCCGTCGTGCACAACGGCATCATCGAGAATTATCTGGAACTGCGCGAATTTCTGCAGCAGAAGGGCGTCAAATTCGCCTCACAGACCGACACGGAGGTCGTCGCGCAGCTGATGGAATACTGCATGGGACTGCCGGAGGTTGAGACAGTCTCAGACGCTTTGTACATGGTCCTGCACCGGATCGAGGGCGCGTATGCGCTTGGCATCCTCTGCTCGGACGATCCCGATCATGTCTATGCTGCGCGCAAGGACGCACCGCTGCTCATTGGCTTCGGTGAGGGCGAGAATTTCATCGCCTCCGATGTGACGGCACTTGTCAAGCACACGCGCGACATCGTGTATATGGAGGACGGCGAGGTCGCCATTCTGGGCCGCGACGGCGTGCAGGTCTATAATGCGATGGAACTGCCCATCGAAAAAGAGCACCATCACATCGATTGGGAGATCTCTGCTGCGGAAAAGGGCGGGTATGAGCATTTCATGCTCAAGGAGATCATGGAGGAGCCCGAGGCGCTTCGCCGGGCGATCCTGCCCCGCATCAAAGACGGCACGGTCGGCTTCGATGGCCTGATGCTCGACAGCAGCCGGTACGACTGCATCAAGATCATCGCCTGCGGGTCTTCATATCATGTGGGCATGGTCGGCAAATATAACCTTGAAAAGCTAACGCGCATGCCGGTCGAGGTCATTTTGGCCTCCGAGTTCCGCTATTGCAGTCCGATCGTAAACGAACGGACGCTTGCCATTATTATCAGCCAGTCCGGCGAGACGCTTGACACCATGGCCGCGCTGCGTGAGGCAAAGAGCCTCGGCGCGAGAATTTTGTCTATCGTCAACGTCGTCGGCAGTTCCATTGCCCGCGAATCGGACGACGTGCTCTACACATGGGCCGGGCCAGAGATCGCTGTCGCAACGACCAAGGCATATTCCACGCAGATGGCCGTTCTGGATCTGCTGGCTGTCTATCTCGCTGCGCAGCGCAAAACGATCAGCGCTGAAGAGGCGGGCCGTCTGACTGCGGCCATTGCCGCGCTGCCTGCACAGGTTGAGCAGATTCTGTCCAGCCGCGAGCAGATCCAGTATTACGCTTCGCAGTATTTCAACCACGATTCTGTGTTCTTTATCGGCCGGAATCTGGACTATGCGCTCGGTATGGAGGGGTCCCTGAAACTCAAGGAGATCTCCTATATCCATTCCGAAGCCTATGCTTCGGGCGAACTTAAGCACGGGACGATTTCACTTATTGAGCCGGGCACGCTCGTGATCGCGCTGGGAACCTATGGCCCGCTGTTTGACAAGGCCATGAGCAATGTCATTGAGGTCAAGGCCCGCGGCGCAAGCGTTCTCGCGCTTACAACAGAGAATCGCCGCGAGGATCTTTCCAGCCGCGTTGACGGCGTTCTGACCATCCCGGAGACGGAACTGCCGCTGCTGCCGCTGCTGGGTGTCGTGCCGCTGCAGCTGTTCGCGTACTATGTCGCGCTGCAGCGCGGCTGCGACATCGACAAGCCCCGCAATCTTGCAAAGAGCGTCACCGTTGAATGAACAAACAGCCCCGCCGGGATCCCGGCGGGGCTGTTTTGCCGGCCGGAAAGGGCGGCAGCTTATGCGGGCTGATAGACGGCAAGCAGGAATTCTGTCGTGACGCGGAGCGATTGCACGGCGGCAAGCTTCTTCTGATCCTCTGCGCCTGTTTTGTAATAATAGGGCGTCATGAGAAACAACGCCTGCACGTCCTCGTTTGACGAAAGTGTGATAGTTGTTCGGAGCGCCTGCGTTTGCATCAGGCGGAAGCCCTCGGCGGCAGGCTCGAAAGGCGGGTTTTCATATGGGTGGTCATAGACAGCGGCCTTCAGTTCAATCAGGTGTTTTTCCATCGGTACGACCCGCAGCAGATATCCGCCGGGCTTTAAAACCCGCCGGAACTCCTCAGCCATGAACGGCGAGAAAATATTGACGATCAGGTCCAGGCTTTCCGCCGCCAGCGGCAGCCGCGCGGTGGTTGCCACGCAGAAGATGCCCTCCGGTACCTGCCGCGCCGCACGCTTGACGGCCTCGGCGGAGATATCTGCACCGAGCAGCTGCGGCCGACCGCCCTTTGCAGCGAGTGCGTCGTAGATTGCGCGCGTATACGTCCCTTCTCCGCAGCCTGCGTCGAGTACGCAGGCATCCGGCCCGGCAAGCTGCATGCAGGCTTCGGCCACGGCTCCGATCAGATGGTCATAATAGCCGCGCGATAAAAACGCTGTGCGCGCCGCGACCATGTGCTTGTCGTCGCCATGGCGCTTTCCGGACGCCGAGGGCGGCAGGAGATTGACATAGCCGCTGCGTGCAACGTCAAAGCTGTGACGGTTTTTACAGTGCCAGACTCTTTCCTCCCGTACAAGCGTCTCTCCGCAGACGGGGCAGAGCAGATCAAGCATGGCGAATCCTCCGATCGTGATATTTTTTATATTATACAGCGCCGTGACACACAGCGCAAAGAAAAATTTGGAATCGCGCACGAAACGTGTTGAATTTATGGCGGAATCTGTTATAATTTTCGCAGAGGAGACTGCGCGGAACTTGATTCCGCGCCAGAGCGGAGGAACAGCATGAAAAAGAATCGCGCCCTTTGGATGATTATCATTGTGATTGTTGTGCTTGCGGCGGCTGCCGCAGGCGTCTGGTACTGGCTTTCGTCCGAAGCCGCGCAGGCGGAGCAGTCGCACCGCGCCGTTTATGCACAGTATGAGGCCATGACCGCTGCTGTCGACCAGGTCACGCTTACCGTGACGGAGGACGGCTCGCCGGCCGGCCAGTATGATCTGCAGGCGCTCGGCCTGCGCGACGATCTGATGAATAAGGTCGCGGCGCAGTTTTCCGAGACAGACCGCATGACGGACGTGCAGTTTGCCGCGCTCACCATCAAGGAAAAGCAGGACTGGGCGAAGCGGAATTTCTCCGCGCCCTATGCCTGCACGGTCAGCACGGACAAGCTTGACGCGGCAGCAGTTTTGGCCGACCTGCGGAACATGAAGCGCACGGCAGCGGAGAACGCCTACACCACGCTGGAAGACGGTGTTTACACGGTTCATGCCGAGGTTCCCGGAACCGAACTGAACGAGCAAACTGTTCTGGACGGGCTGCGCGCGGCGGTCTCCGTGCTCGGTGTTACGGCGGACGGGCCGCAGGACACGGCGTTTGAACTGACCTCGGTTGACTGCTACAAGCAGCCCGAGATTACGACTGCGACGCTGCGAGACACGCCGGACAGCCTGTTCCGCAAGGCGCTGGCAGAGCTTGAAATCAAGGTGACATTCAACGCAGATACCGCGCAGTATCTGCCGCACGGCGAGGAAACGCTCACAAGCCATGATCTGGCTTCCATCGTGGACATGGAGCCGGATGGAACGGTTACAGTCGATGAGAAGGTTCTGCGTGAAAAGGTTTCCAAGTGGGCAGAAAGCTACAGCAAGAAAGACGCACCGTTTCTGTTTGATTCATGGGTCAAGGGGCTGACAGAGATCGATTTCGTCACCTGCGACTATCAGATCGACGCGCAGAGTTTGGCCGAGCAGATTCACGCGCAGCTGCTGACGATGCAGTCCGGCACCGTGTCTGCCGAGGCTGTGTGCTACGATAAGGACGGCAAGCCCTTCTCGCTGGGAGACAGCTATATTGAGGTCGATTTTGACAACCAGCAGATGACCTTTATCAAAGACGGCCGTCTGGTCGTCAACACCAACGTCGTGACCGGTGCCCTCAACGGCCACCAGACCCCCACCGGCCTGTACGAGACGCACGGCAAGGAGCACGACGTCTGGCTCAAGGGTGACGATTATCTCGTCTTCGTCAAATACTGGGTCAGCGTGGTCGGCGACATCATCGGCCTGCACGACGCATCGTGGCGGTCGAACTTCGGCGCAAGCTTCTATGTCTACGGCGGCTCCCACGGCTGCGTCAACACGCCGGAGGAGGCCATGGCCCTGATCTGGAACCTGGCCGAGGACGGAACCCCTGTTCTCATGCACGGCGCCAACGAGTGGTATGAGCCGGCCAACGGCAACCCGCGCGAGACAAAGGATCCCGCGCGCGGCACGACCAGCAAGGTCACCGTCCCGAACGGCACGCGCGTGCTCGAACCCGGCAGCAGCCGCATCGAGATTCAGCCGGACGACGTTGTCCCGTTTGAACTGCCGAAGGAGGCAGAGCAGGGGAAGGAAGCTGCTTCAAACACCGAGGCCACAGCCAAGCCGGTATCCTGAATATGACAGACCCCTCCGCAGTGCGGAGGGGTTTTTGTATGTGGGCGCAGCGCGTTATTTCTTTTCAAACTCCTTTGCCACGTCCTTCAGAAGCTGGCGGATGGGCAGGTGCTGCGGACAGGCCGTTTCGCATTTGCCGCATTCCAGACAGTCGGACGCCTTTCGTCCGGGCGCGGTGTGGACGGCGCTGTAATAATAATCTGCGTTCCAGTCGTGATAAAGCTGCTTGGTGTTCATAATGGCGAACAGATCCGGAATGGAGATGTGCTGGGGACAGCCATCCGTGCAGTAGCGGCAGGACGTACAGGGGATGAGGTGCTTGCTGCGGAAAATCTCCTGCACGTTCCGGACGGCTGCCAACTCCGTTTCCTCAAGCGTGAAAGTGTATCTTTTCATTTCTCATCACCATCTTCATTATACAACAACGGCGTCAAATTATCAATCTTTTTAAAAAGATATTAGTATCAGACGGCGCGGGCGTCGGCGGCGACTTCAACGGCGCGGTCTGCTCCATCATCGGCGGCAACGCCCTCTACGGCGGCCACGGCGGCATGGTGCAGGTGTTCATCGGTACGGTGACGTTCGGTCTGATCTCCAACATCCTGCAGCTGTTCGGCCTGAGCACGGCTGTGCAGTACATCGTGCAGGGCGCGATCTTGCTGCTGGCGATCAACCTGGATAATCTGAAAAAGAGGTGAACGATATGACGCTGGCAAAGAAAGCATGCAAGGACTACCGCATCCCGCTGCTGGCGGTGCTGATCTTCGTGATCATGTCGCTGGTCAACAAAAACTTTTTCACCCCGTACAATATCTTCACCATCGCGGATTCCATCTCCGGCTACGGCATCGTGGCGCTGGGCTTCACGTTCATCCTGCTGGTCGGCCAGCTCGATATTTCGTTCGGTTCGGTCATCGCGCTTTCGGCCTGTATCTTTATGATGATGCTGCAGGCGGAAATGAACTTCCTGCTGGCGCTGCTCGCGGCCATCGCGGTCGGCTGCGCCTGCGGCGCGGTGACGGGTTTCTTCGTCGCCACGTTCCGCCTGTCGCCGTTCATCGTCTCCATGACGATGCAGCTGGCATACAAGGGCATCGCCCTGACCATCACGAACCAGACCCCGGTCTCCGTGCCGCACCCCGTGCTGCAGGCGATCAACAATATCAAGCTGTTCAACATTTTCCCGATCGTGTTTTTCTTCTTCCTGCTGCTGGCGGTGCTGACAGAGCTGTTTCTGCGCAATACGCAGTTCGGCCGCAACCTGTTCCTCGTGGGCGGCAACATCTCCGTCGCGGATAACCTCGGCATCAAGGCGCGCAACTATATCTGGAGCGCATACATCTTCCAGGGCCTGTTCGCGGCCATCGGCGGCGTCGTCATGATGACGCGGCAGTTCTCCGCCTCCGGCAACCTGGCGCTGCAGGGCCCGATGGAGGTCATCCCGATGGTCATCGTGGGCGGCACGTCCATGGCCGGCGGCCGGGGCGGTGCGCTGAAGACGGTCGGCGGCGTGGTGCTGCTCAAGATCATCTACAACGCGATGACCATGTTCTCCATCCCGGCCCCGCTGCAGCCGTTCGTCAAGGGCCTCATTCTGCTGGTGGTCATTGTGAGCGACAAATATATGGAAAGAAGACACGAAAAAGTCTGACAGAAAGGAATCGATCGTATGAATATTCTCGCAGTTGGCGCACATCCCGATGACGTCGAGACCATGTGCGCAGGAACTCTGGCAAAATACGCCGCGCAGGGCCACAAGGTCTTCATCGCCACGGCCACCAACGGCAACATCGGCTCCGCCCATCATACGATGGAGGAGATCGGCCGCATCCGCAAGCAGGAGGCAGCCAATTCCGCCGCGATCATCGGCGCGGAATACATCTGCCTGGACTATGACGATGAGATGTTTTTCGAGATCGATCGGGAGACCCGGCTGAAATTCATCAATCTCGTCCGGCACTGCAAGGCGGACGTGATCTTCACGCACAACCCGCACGACTACAACCCCGATCACATGCTGACCAGCAAGATCATCAACGATATCGCCGTCATGATCCCCATCGCGCACCTGAAGACGGAGGAGCCGCCCTACAACGTCATTCCGTCCATCTGGTATTTTGAACCCGCGAACTCCATGGGCTTCGTGCCGACGGACTACGTCGATATCACCGATTATTTCGACACGAAGATGAAGATGCTCTCCTGCATGGAGAGCCAGAAGCAGTGGATGGCCGACAACTATGCGCAGCTCGGCGGCGATACCGAGCGCTTCTACGACACCATCCGCATCACGTCCGAGTTCCGCGGCATGCAGGCCGGCTGCAAATACGCAGAAGGCTTCGTCCGCGCCCTCGACGGCTACCGCACGCGCCTGACTGAGCGTGTGCTTCCCTGAAAAATAAAAAACCACTACATCACTACGAACTGAAAACAGGAGGAAAAACAAAATGGCAGGCGGACCTGGATCTTATGTATTGGGCGCGGAAGAGCGCAAGGAAGTACTGGATGTGCTGGATGGGGGAAATCTGTTCCGCTACGGCACGCCGGGCGTGGACGGCTTCCAGGCGAAGGTCGTCACGTTCGAAAATGAAATGGCAGAGCGGCTGGGGCACAAGCATGTGGTCGCCACGAGCTCGGGCACGGGCTCTTTGATGTGCTGCCTGGCGGCGCTCGGCATCGGCATGGGCGACGAGGTCATCGTCCCCGGCTATACCTTCATCGCCTCCATCGCGACCATCGCCATGATGAACGCCATCCCCGTCCTCGCGGAGATCGACGAGTCGCTGACCATCGACCCCACGAAGATCGAAGCGCTCATCACCCCGAAGACGAAGGCCATCATGCCGGTCCATATGCTGGGCAACCCCTGCGATATGGATCCCATCATGGAGATCGCGAAGAAGCATAACCTGTACGTCATCGAAGACTGCTGCCAGGCTGTCGGCGCGGCATATCATGGGAAGCGCGTGGGCACCATCGGCGATATGGGCGCATATTCGCTCAACGTCTTCAAGACCATCACCACCGGCGACGGCGGCTTCGTCGGTACGTCGAGCGACGAGCTGTATGAGCGCGCCTTCGGCTTCCACGATCAGGGCCATAAGCCCTGCCGGATGGGCGTCGAGGTCGGCAACCGCTCGATGGTCGGCATGAACATGCGGATGAACGAGCTGTCCGGCGCAGTCGCAGTCGCCCAGGGCCGGAAGCTCGACGGCATCCTCGATACGCTCCGCGCGAAGAAGAAGGAGCTCAAGGACCAGCTGCAGGGCATCGACGGTCTCGGCTTCCGGAAGATCAACGACGAGAAGGAATGCGCCACGCTGCTGACGCTCCTGTTCGATACCAGGGAGCTCGCGGACAAGTTCTGCGCCGCCATGGGCACGGCCCCAATCGCGAAGTCCGGCTGGCACGTGTACAACAACATGGAGCAGATCCTCGATAAGAAGACCTGGACCGACAACCATCCGTTCCACCTGTCCGACCGGACGTATGAGAAGCATATGCTCCCGCAGACGGACGACATCCTGGACCGCGCGGTCAACATCTCCATCGGCGTCGTGGATAAGGGCCTGGGCTCCGGCTGCGGCATCAACATCAACTCGACCGAAGAGGAGATCAACGCCACCGCCAAGCACATCCGCGAGGTCATCGCGGGCCTGTAAGAAAAGCAGGAGGGCATCCAAATGAAACGAATCAAGACCGCCGTCGTCGGCTGCGGCTCGATCAGTGATATCTACATGACGAACCTCACGAACGGGAAGTTCACGGTCATGGAGCTCGTCGCGTGCAGCGACCTGATGGTGGAACGTATGAACGCCAGCGCCGCGAAGTTCGGGATCAAGGCCATGAGCCTTGACGAGATCTGCGCGGACCCGGAGATCGAGATGGTCATCTGCCTGACCACGCCCGCGGCCCACTATCCCATCATCAAGCAGGCGCTGCTGGCGGGCAAGCACGTGTTCAGTGAGAAGATGATCGCCGTCGACCTCTGGCAGGGCAAGGAGCTGGTGCAGATCGCGAACGAGAAGGGCCTGCATCTGGGCGTCGCGCCCGATACCTTCCTCGGCGCCTCCGTGCAGACGGCCAAATACATCGTGGACAAGGGCCTGATCGGCAAGCCCCTGAGCTGCCGTGCGTCCATCTCCCGCGATTACGGCATTTACGCCGAGTTCCTGACGCATCTGGCCAAGAAGGGCGCAGGCATCGGCTTCGACATGGGCGGGTATTATCTGACGGCGCTGGCCGCCATCCTCGGCCCGGTTAAGTCCGTCGCCGCGTTCACGGCGACGAATGACCCCGACCGCGTCAACACCCGCATCGGCGCGCCGGGCTTCGGCCAGGCATACGATGTGCAGGTGCCGAACGTCATCTCGGCGACGATGCAGTACGCAAACGGCGTTCTGGGCACGCTGCACATGAACTCCGACTGCATCGAGGACGAGGAGACGTGTCTGAAGATCTATGGCACGGAGGGTATCCTCACCATGGGCGACCCGAACCAGTTCGGCGCGCCGGTGTACCTGCAGAAGCCGCTGTGTGAGCCGGTGGAATTCCCGTTCACGCACGGGTATCAGGAGAACTCCCGCGGTCTCGGCGCGGCGGAGATGGCCTGGTCCATCCTGGCCGGGCGCGACCACCGCGCGAGCAAGGAGATGGCCTACCACGTCTTCGAGACGATGCACGGCATCATGACGAGCGCCGAAACCGGCAGCTTCTACCAGCTGCAGTCCACGTTCCAGACCCCCGCCGCCCTCCCCGCCGGCTACCGCAGCATGGGCGACTGGTCCCGAAAGGAAGAATCCGCACTGATCTGAGCAGAGGAGGCGTCTATGAGAACAGTACAACTGGAGCTCCTGCGGCCGGGCGAGATCCTGGCGGAGCGTGAGCGCTGCTCGATCGTCTACCTGCCGGTCGGCCCGCTGGAGTGGCACGGCCCCGCCATGCCCTACGGCACGGACGCGCTGCTGGCGCAGTCGCTGGCTAGGTGCGCGGCGGAGAGGACCGGCGGCGTCGTAATGCCGACGCTGTTCATCGGCACGGAGCGCGAGCGCCCGGCGTCGATCCTGCGCGACAAGGGCTTTGAAAACCCGGAGCAGCTGTATGTGCTCGGCATGGACGTGCCGAAAAACAGCATGAAGAGCTTCTACGCCCGCGAGGACATGTTCGCCGTGATCGTCCGCGAGCACCTGCGGCTGCTGGTGCAGCAGGGCTACCGGCTCATCGTGATCGTCAACGGCCACGGCGCGTGGGGGCAGACCTCGACGCTCGAACGGCTGGCCGTTGAGTTTTCGAACGAAACGCCCTCGAAGGTCATCGTCGGCTTTCCGACGATCGCCCGCGAAGGCGAGACGATCGACTTCGGCCACGCCTGCGACGTGGAGACCTCGCTCATGCAGTATCTGACGGACGGCTGTGTCGATCTTTCCCAGCTGCCGCCCCGGGATGTGAAGCTCAAATACACCGACTGGGGCATCGCGGACGACTGCGTGTTCACCGGTCATCCGTCCGCGGACAAGTGCGTCGTCCGTGACCCGCGCGATGCTGCGCCGGAAAAGGGCGAGCAGTTCTTCCATGTCGCGCTGGAGCACCTGTGCAAGCAGGTCACGGACGCGTACCAGCATCTATAAAACACACGAAAAGGGAACGGCGCTGCCGCTCCCTTTTCAAAAAGGAGCGCCTATGCAGATCGAACACAGAATGGACGCGAAGCGCGGCAATCTGATCTGGCTATCTGACGGCCGGACGGAGGCTGCCGCCGCGCTGGATTTCGGCATCCGCATCGTGCACCTAAGCTGCGCGGGGAAGCCAAACCTCTTTTACAGCCAGCCGGACGATCTGTCCGACGGACTGGCGACGGAGGCGGGCTGGCGCATCTACGGCGGGCACCGCTTCTGGTCCTCACCGGAGAGCACGCGGTCCTACTACCCGGACAACGCGCCGGTCGCCTGCGAGCTGCTCGCGGACGGCGTCTGCCTGCGGCAGCGGACCGACCCCTGGACCGGCTTTGAAAAGACGCTCATCCTGCGCTTTCTGCCGGACGGGCGGCTGTCGGCGGAGCATATCCTGACGAACCGCAATCCGCAGACCGTACAGGCGGCCGCCTGGGGCGTCTGCACGCTCCGCGGCGGCGGGACGGCCCGGATCCCGTTCCCCGGCGGAACGGCAGGGGAATATACGCCCGGCCGCGTCCTGTCGCTCTGGGGCCAGACGTCGCTCGCGGATGAGCGGCTGCAGTTCGGGCCGGAGGAGATCTGCGCGCGCCATCTGCCGCGCGGCACGAGCCTGAAGCTCGGCGTCTACACGGCGAAGGGCAGGATCTCAGCGGAAAACCTCGGCCAGCGGCTGACGGTCAGCTGTGAGGTCCATCCGATCGCGCAGTGCGCCGACCACGGCTGCAACGTGGAGCTGTATCTGAACCCTGACGTCATGGAGCTTGAAACGCTCGGCGTGCTTGCAAGACTCGCGCCGGGGCAGAGCACCCATCACACGGAATTCTGGACGCTCGAGCCTCTGTCGGAGGACTGAACAAAGAAAACGCCTCCGTATGACCTGGGTCATACGGAGGCGCTGTTTTTAAGGAGAGGTCAGACCGGCGGGCGGAGATAGAGCGTGAGGCTGCCGGGGATGTAGCTCATGCTCAGACTGACGGTCTCGCCGGACAGAAGCGTGCCGATGGAAACGTAGGCCTGACCGCGGACTTCCTCCGACGTCTCTTCCAGTACGGTAAAGCCTGCCTGCTCCAGCTGCTTACGGTAGCTGCGATAGTCATTCTCGGTGAGATCGGTGAGACTGATGCTGCAGCTTTCGTGCCCGGGATCCAGCATCGCCCACGCAACGCGGCCGGGCGGCACGGGAATCCCCGCCGTATAGTCGTTTTTGGGCCACACCCCCGCGTCCAGCATGACGATGCCCGTCTGCGCATCCCCGTCAGACGGTACAGGGGCCGCCGAATCGGAGCACGCCGCCAGAGACAGCAGGAAAAGGGCCGCAGCAACCAAAACAAGCTTCTTCATGCCGCCCTCCTGCCGCTGCGGGCGGCCCGGACGAGCTGGAGGATGGCAAACGCGGCCGCGAGGATCCCGGCTGCGAGAAGGAGCAGGGTCACATCAAACCCGGCCCCTTCGACCCGGATGTTCGTCATGGCGTCCGCCTGTCCGATCGCGCCGGGCGGCACGCGCTGCGCGGCTGCGGCGGCATAGAGCGCGAACGCGGCGGCGGCCACGGCGAGAGAAATAGCGATTTGGATCAGCCGGTTTCGCCTCCGGCGCGCGGCGGGATCGAAGCCGAACTGCTCCGCAGTCCGGTCGGCAAATGCCCGCGGCGTCCCCAGCCGCTCCGCGACCTGCTGCTCGCTTTCTCCGTGCTCCGCGGCGGAGGCGAAGATCTCCTGCAGATCCCGCACGACCTCGGTCTTCGCGCTGCGGGGGATATGCAGGTCCTTTCTGACCTGCCGGATATACTGTTTTTTCATTTGGCTTCCTCCGTTTGCTGATAAGCGGCGAGAAAGGCGTTGACGCAGTCCGCGTAGCTCGCCCAGAACCCGATCAATTCCTGCAATACTTCCTTGCCCCGGGGCGTGAGGGAGTAATATTTTTTTGCACCCCCGTTTGCCGCCGCCGGAGCCAGACGGCACCGGATCAGCCCGCCCTCCTGCAGGCGGTACAGGATGGGGTAGATCGTCCCTTCCTTTGCATAGCCCAGCACGGATGCGCTGGCGTTGAGCGCGGCGATCAGTTCATAGCCGTAGGTCTCCTTGCGCCCGATCAGGGACAGGAGGATCATCTCCAGAGAGCCCTTCTTGAACTGCTGCACATATCGGTCCTCCATGCGCACCCCCCCAACCTTAGTATTACTATTTAGTATTCCTAAGTAGTAAGCCAATTATACACAGCCTCGCCGTGTTCGTCAATAGCCGTTTGAAAAAGACGACTCTGAGCGGCAAAGACTTTATGCTTGCGCGGCAGGGGCGGATGCGTTATACTGAAAACAGAGGAAAAAACAGGGATGCGGCCGAAAGGCGGCGAAGGAGGGCCGGGATGAAGCGGAATGCAGGATGGATGCTGCTGGCGGCGCTCTGCGTGCTGCTGTGCGCGTGCCGCGCGCAGGGCTCGGCTGTCCCGGCTGTGGCTGCCGGGCGATACTCCGGCGAGTCGGTCTGCATCTACGGCGGCGAACGGACGCCGATGGACGAGGTCTACAGCGGCGAGAGCTATCTGGAGCTGCGGGAGGACGGGCGCGGGACGCTCTGCCTCGGCGGCGACGAGGCGGAATTTCGCTGGCAGCTGGACGGGACGGCGCTCACGCTGACCTCCGGCCGCGAGACCTGCCGCGGAACGCTGGAAAACGGGCGGATCGAGACAGACCTGTTCGGCGCGGACATCCGCCTGAGCTTCCGCCAGAGCGCCGCACCGGCGCAGGAGCCCACGCAGCCGGAAGAAGCCGGACCGGCCGCGGAAGACTCGTCCGAGCCGGATGCGATCAGCTGGCCCGGCGACTGGTACGGCTGGTACGCGATCGTCGACGCGGGCAGCGACTATGACGAGTTCAAGGACAGCGCCTGGGCCGCCTGCGCCCGCATCACGCGGACGGAGGACGCCGGGAGCATCGAGGTCTGGGATACCGAGACGGCCGCGGGCGAGCGCATCGGCAAAATGAAGATCCGCTTCGCCAAGGGCGAGGGCCCGTCCGGCAGTCTGGCGCTGAAAAGCGGGAAGTTCTGGGACGAAACGCTGCAGAAAGACGGCTGGAGCTGCGACCCGGCACGGACGGACGTGCGGAATTTCCCGCAGATGATCTGCCTCAGCGCCCTTGCGGGCGACCCGGCGTCGGACAGCTGGTTCCGGATCCGGCTGTATTTGCGGCCGTGGGGCGTGGACTGGTCCGACGTGCGGACCGGGGATGTGAGCGGCTGCTGGTATGAGGATATGATGCCGCCGGGCTACGACAGCTGGTACGCGCGGCTTCTGGCGCAGGGCACGGCGCAGATGCCGGATTCGTTCGGCGAGGGCTGGGCACTGCTGCGCGAAGGCGGCGATTGACAAACCGGGGCGCATCCCCGTAGAATAAAGATGGAAGATCACGGACTGCGCCGCAGCCTTACGCGAGCGGCGAAGGAAAGGAGAACGAATATGGCTTTTTGTCCCTATTGCGGCAGCGAGGTAGAGCAGGGCGCGAAGTTCTGCACCGAATGCGGCGCCGCGCTTGAGCAGCAGACGCCCCAGCCGCAGCCCGCGGCGCAGACCCGGCCCGCCGCGCCGCAGCCGCAGCGCGCGGACGCCTTCCCGCCTCCGCCGGAGGCTCCGTATCCCGCGCCGCAGCCGAAGACGGCGAAAAAGCGCTCCAAAGCGCCGCTCATCATCGGGATCGTTGCGGGCGTGCTGGTGCTGCTGGCTGTCCTGTGGGGGCTGATCGGCAGAAGGCTCTTTGCGCCCTATGAAATGCAGACGGAGCCGGTGGATCCGTCGCTGCATACCGCTTCACAGAACGAATTCTGGAACGGCGACTGGTACGGCTGGTGGATCATCGAGTCCGGCACCGGCGACTACGCGCTCAGCGAGGGCGGCTGGTGGGATGCCTGCGCCCACATCGACCTCGGCGAGGACGGCAGCGGTACGCTCACCCTCTGGGACGATTCCTGCGAGGCAGGGGAGTACATCGCCCAGGCAAGCGTGCAGGCGGAGGCCGATCTCACGACGAGCGGACGGCTCGTCTCGACAGACGGCAGCTTCCTGAACTGCCCGCTGACCGGTGCGGACGCGTGGTATATCGACGCGGCTGCGCCCGAATCCATGCCGTATCACGACATGATCTGCATCTCCGGCGTCTATACCGACCCAGAGGGCAGCGGCAGCTCCTTCGTCTATACGATCTATCTGCGCCCCTGGGGCATGGACTGGGAGGATGTGCGCGCTGCGGACGAGTCGCTCTTGCCGTATTACTACGACGACTGGTACCTGCCCCTGATCGAAGCGGGCGGCAGCATGCCGGACCAGATCGGCGAAGCACTGAGCTACGCATAACACAAAACGCGCAGGTAGCCGTCTGCGCGTTTTCTGCCGGTTGCCACAATGTACAGGCTATGGTATAATACAAAAAAGCAATTTGCGGGAGGAATGCAGATATGGAACTTGCGGAACAACGATATCAGCACTGGTGTGCGCAGAAGACGCTGGACCCGGAGCTGCGGCAGGAGCTTGCCGCCATGCAGAACGACGCGGACAAGATCACTGACGCCTTTTACCGCGATCTGGAGTTCGGCACGGCCGGTCTGCGCGGCGTTCTGGGCGCGGGCACGAACCGGATGAATATCTATGTCATCCGCCGCGCGACGCAGGCGGTCGCCGACTATCTCAACGAGACGGACCTGCCGAAGACCGTCGCCATCGGCCATGACAGCCGCATCAAGAGTGACGTTTTCGCCCGGGAGGCTGCAGCGGTCTTCGCTGCCAACGGCATCACGGCGTATCTCTATCCCCGGCTCGAGCCGGTCCCGGCGCTGAGCTTCGCCGTGCGGCATTTGCACTGCGGCCTTGGCATCTGCGTGACGGCCAGCCACAACCCCGCGGCCTACAACGGCTACAAGGTCTATGGTTCCGACGGCTGCCAGATGACGCCCGAGGCCGCCAAGCGCGTGGTCGCGCTGCTGGAGCAGATGGACTATTTCACGGCCGCAAGAACAGAGGACTTTGACGCCGCGCTCGCCGCCGGCCGCATCCGGTATATCCCGGACGAGGTGCTGGACGCGTTCGTAGACGCCGTCTACGCCCAGCGCGTCGGCAGCGGCGACGGCATTGCGGATCTGAAGCTCGTCTATACGCCGCTCAACGGCGCGGGACTCGAATGCGTCAGAAAGCTCACGCAGAAGCTCGGCATCCGGAACATGACCATCGTCAAGGAGCAGGAGCAGCCGGACGGCCATTTCCCGACCTGCCCGTATCCGAACCCCGAGATCCGCCAGGCGATGGAGCTCGGCCTGCAGTACTGCGACCGCGTGCACCCCGACATCCTCATCGGCACCGACCCGGACTGCGACCGCTGCGGCGTTGCTGCGCGCGATCAAACAGGGGAGTACCAGCTTATCTCCGGAAACGAAATGGGTGTTTTGCTGCTGGATTTCATCTGCAAAGCGCGCCTCGCCGCCAATACCATGCCGCATGATCCTGTCGCGGTCACGACAGTTGTCTCAACCGGCATGGCGGATAGGCTTGCGGCACATTACGGTGTCACACTCCGGCGGACGCTCACAGGCTTCAAATATATCGGCGAGCAGATCGGTCAGCTTGAACGCGAAGGACATCCAGAGCGTTTTCTCTTTGGCTTTGAGGAAAGTTACGGTTATCTGTCAGGTACGCATGCGCGCGATAAGGACGGGGTAAACGCAGTATTGCTGATCTGTCAGATGGCGACTATGTATCAAAAAGCAGGCGTTACACTCCCGGAGGTGCTGAACACCCTGTACCGAACCTACGGCTGGTACGAAAACGGTCAGCTTGTTCGGGGCGTTCCGGGGGCGAACGGGATGGAACGCATGCAGGCCCAGCTTACTGCGCTGCGAAAGGCGCCGCCGAAGACACTGGCTGGCATGCCCATAGAGGACGTTTGGGATTATGCGGATGGTCGGGACGGTTTGCCACCGGCCGATATGTTGGAGTTCCGACTTGTAAACGGTCGTGTTCTGCTCCGTCCTTCCGGCACGGAGCCAAAACTCAAACTCTACATGGAAGTCCATGAAAACGACCCACTTCAAGCGAAAATATCCTATACCGCGCTTCGGTCAGCCTGTGAAGCGCTTCTGTGACGACCACACCATCGGGCCTGCCGCAAAAGCGGCAGGCCCGATGGTTATTCTGCCCAGTAAAGCCCGGCTGCTTTGGCGGCAGGAGCGGCTGCAAGCAGCATATTTGCTGCTTCGCGCCGTGTCAGCGGAGCCTCGTAGTCCGAGGCCGCAAGCGGGATTCCGGCGTTTGAGAGCGCGCTGACCGCGCTTTGCGCCCATGCGGGAATAGCGGAAGCCTCATCCGGCGCAAATACGGCTGCGTCGCCCGGCAGGCGCAGAAGCTTCTGCAGCATGACGGCAGCCTCTGCGCGGCTTAGGTCCTCCTCAGGGCGGAAGACCAGCCCCTCTTCTGTCGGCGTTCCGGAGATCATGCCGGACTGATAAGCTGCTGCCAGATACGGCTGCTGCCAACGCGGCGTGTCCAACTCATCGGCAAAGCCGGTCGAGATTGCCTCGTCTGACTGCTCAAGTCCGGCTAGCTTCATGCAGGCAATCAGAAATTCACTGCGGCTGACGGATGCATCCGGCTCGAAGCAAAGATTTCCAGCAATGATTCTTCCAGTATAGAGCCCTTTGTCCTTGAGCCACATGGCAGCGAACGCATCCCGGTCGCCGGACATATCCTGATACGTTGCCTTATCCGCGGGCTTCAGAATGCGGATCTTGACGCAGGCCTCATTCGAGACGTTCCCGGCCGGATCGGTCGCAGTAAAAACGAACGAATCCTTGCCGACTTTGTTTTTATCCGGCGTATAGGTGAAGCTGCCGTCCTCATGCAGTTCGACCGTGCCGCGCTTTGGTCCTTTGACAAGCTGATACGTCAGCTGCTGATCTTCCTGATCGACAGCGGCAAGTACGCCGGAATTTGCAATGTTCTTATACGTTTCCAGTGTCCCATCCTCACAGACTGGGGCTGTATTTGTGCCGGAAAGAATGCGCAGGCTTACAGTGACGGCATCTGTTAGAGTTCCGTTTTCAATCGGGCAATAGACCAGTTCACAGTCTGCGTTTCCAAGGCAGACCGGGCGCAGCTTCATGTTATCCAGTGCTGCGGCAGGCAGAATATCGCCTCGGCGGATCACGCGGCTGCCGATGCAAAGTTCAGCCTGATACGCGGGGGGAACGGAGGAAATGTAGATGCCCTCCAGTCCGTCAGAGGAAGAAAAATCTGCAGCGGAAAATCGGTATTCCGACGTATAATCGACGGTGATCTCTGCTGCCAGAGCAGGGACGAAGAGAATGACCAGAACCAGCGCTGCGGCAAGCGTAGCGCGAAGTGAGCAGATGCGGTGTTTCAAAGGGAAAACCTCCTTCTTGATGTTACAGAGGTAGTTTCTGCGCCAGACGGGAAAATATGCAAGCATCGCCGAAAAAATCCCTCCGAAAGCTTCGGAGGGATAAATCGGATTGTGTTATGAATAGAACGCATCGATCGCCGCGACAAGTTCCTGCAAAACCTCGCGCAGCGGTTTTCCTTTGATCTGTGCTCCAGCCGTTGCGCCGTTTCCACCACCGCCAAGCTTCTCCAGAACTGCCTGCACATTGCATGAACCGATGGAACGCGCACTGATTATAACCTGCTCCCTGTCCGGGAAGAGAACGAAGGAGGCTGTGATGCCCGAAATGTTGATCAGTTCATCTGCAGCCTGAGATGCAATCACGCGTGTGATCGTTTCGTCGATACAGGCGATGGCAAGTTCGCTACGGTACAGCCGTGCAGCCTGCACGACGCGGTAGCGGGTGAGCGTATCGTCCAGATCCGTCTGGAACAGCTTCTTGACCTCGACCGGGTCGGCGCCCGCCTTGCGCAGATAGGCCGCGGACTCAAACGTGCGCGAGCCGGTGCGGACGGAGAAATTCTTCGTATCCAGCACGATACCGGCCAGCAGCGCCTGCGCCTCGAGCGGACGGACGTCGCGCTGGCTGACGGCGTACTGCAGAAGCTCCGTTACAAGCTCCGACGCGGAGGATGCATACGGCTCGTGCAGATTGAGGACCGGCTGCTCGATATAATCCGCCGCCCGGCGGTGGTGGTCGATGACCGCGACGCGGGAAATGGACTCGAGCAGCGGACGGCACTCGACCTGCTCCGGCCGGTTGGTGTCGACGACGATGAGCAGGCTCCGGTTGTCCGCCTCGACCAGGGCATCCTGTCCGGAGATGAACAGATCCTCGCAGCCGGGCGCGGCCTTGAGCTCAGCGATCAGGCTCTGGCAGGCGTTTTTCTGCAGGTCGATCACGATCCGGGCCGGGCGCTCCTTCACCCGGCACAGGCACAGAAGACCCACGGCCGAGCCGAGTGCGTCCAGATCCGCCATCCGGTGTCCCATGATATAGACCGTGCTCGACTGCCCGATGAGCTCAGACAGCGAACCCGCCATCACGCGGGATTTGACGCGTGTATGCCGCTCCGCTTCCTTGGTGCGGCCGCCGTAGAAGGTGAAGTTGAACCGGTCCTTGATGACGGCCTGATCACCGCCGCGGGAAAGGGACATCTCGATGGCGAGGGACGCGAAGCGGTAATTCTCCGCGAAGCTCCCGCCGTCCTTGCCGATGCCGAGCGAGATCGTCGCGGACATGCCGCCGGAGGTCGTGACGTGGCGCACGTCCTCTAGGATGCTGAACCGGCCGTCCTGCAGGCGGGCAAGATCCTTGCTCTCGAAGATCAGCAGATACCGGTTGCGTTCGATCTTGCGGCACAGCGCCTCCAGTCCCGCCGTCCAGTTGGCCACGACGTCGTTGAGCTGCGCGTCGAGCGTGGAGATGGCAGAGTCGGAGAGGTTGGCAGTCAGCTCGTCGTAGTTATCGATCAGGATGATCGAGACGATCGGCCGCGTGCGGAGGAATTCGTCGCGGACGTTGAACATCTCGGTCATGTCGGCAAAATAGATGGTCGCCAGCTGCACAGTCGTCGCGTCGTCTTCGGATTTGACGTAGTTGCCGTAGATGCGGTAGCGGCGG
>ENA-ORUI01001678-ORUI01001678.1-human-gut-metagenome-genome-assembly--contig:-NODE-1678-length-21245-cov-3.759320_pt1 | contig 21245 bp, 30 predicted proteins | sample MGYA00242078_ERZ509205 | MGnify/ENA primary metagenome ERZ509205 (study PRJEB26280, sample SAMEA2338828) | human gut metagenome | biome: human gut; feature: human-associated habitat; material: faeces... | reverse complement strand
AAAAATATTCTCGTTTTCGTACATATTATAAATAGATGGTTGGAGTGGTCGGTATACGCTACCCGTAAATACCTGCTGTTGCAGGCTTCGTGAATAAACCCCATCTAAATTTCCAAGGTATATACTACCAATAAATACCTGCTGTTGCAGGCCTTGCTACAAGTTTTGTGTAATTGTCCTCAGGTATATACCACCCACAAATACCTGCTGTTGCAGGCTGAGGGATAGAAAGGGGTGTTACATTTCAAGGTATACACCGCCCACAAAAATACCTGCTGTTGCAGGCAAATATTGAATTACCTCGTTTGCCAGTCCTGGTATATACTACCCATAAATACCTGCTGTTGCAGGCTATTGAGGATTGCATCTACTATTTCCATAGGTATATACTACCCATAAATACCTGCTGTTGCAGGCTGAAAAGGATTGTTTTTTACATTTTGACTGTTATATACTACTCTTAAATACCTGCTAACGCAGGCGGAATATTATCAGTATATTGTTTTTATAAAATCCCTACTAAAGTAGGCGTTGTGGAGGTCTTTTTTCAAGGAAAAAGCTACTTAAGAAAATTCTCAAGTAGCTTACAATTGGATTATTTTGCATCATTTTTCAACTGTTCTTCAGATATCTCCAGTAACTCTTCCATATCTCCAAAATCATCAAAATTAATTTCAATTTCCGTATTTCCGGGAACAGTTCTAAATCCGGCTTCTACGCATAAGTGCCGTTCTAAGCGGTCATCGGTCAATACAATATTCCGGGATCCAGTTGAAATGGCATCATTTTTATATACTGTTCCGGTTTTATCGTTTTTTACACAACATGAAAACATAAAAGGCATATTATAAATACTGCATATTTTTCGAATTTGCTCTACGAGTGGTGCAACCTTTTCGTCATATATATCTTGTCGGTCAAATTCAGTTACATTTTTACTTGTCATTTTTTAAACCCTCCTACATCATTTCTTCAAACATTTTCATTAGAGCGTCTTGTTTTTCTTCATCAAGTGTTTCTTCAATATTTTCTTCTGTGGCAGCTACTGTCTGTCCGGCATCCGGTTTTGATGTTGGAACAAATGATAAAACAGTGTCCTTTTCTTGCGGAATGGAAACAGTTTCTTTTGATGCTTCAACTGGTGAAATCTCCGGCATTTTTGGTGGTGGAGTAGTAGCTATTGCATCAACTGCTATAGCGGTTGATGGAGCCGCAGTAGTTGCGGAATCAATATTCGGTAGTTCACTTTTCAATTCTGATTTTAAAATATTTTTTTGCAATAATACTTTCTTGTTTTTCCCATCAAAATCACAAATAACGCAATTTTCATGTGGCTGAGTCTGGATGCGCTCATTTTCTAATGATAGGTAATTGTCATCGGAGAAAAATACACCTAAATTCTGATGCATCAGGGCATCACGTAAAATAGTCTTGCAAAAAGCATTTCTAAAACCATATTTAATAGATTTCAATAATGCAACAGCTTTTTCATCTTTAAATGTACATTTTACATGATATTTCTGGCTGCCGTTTAAGTCATGTAAACGTGTTTCCGAGATATAAATTTTGTAAGGTTGTCCATTCGCATACGAAGTGACAGCATTAACCATTAAGGTTTTGACCGGAATTCCAGCGTATTGCAAAGCAAGGAGATCCGCATCAAAACGTTTGTATAGACGAAGTTCTATATTAAAATTCTTCATGCAAATATAGGCTCTGCATAAGAGTACAGAGCCTTTTCTCCTTTCTATTTAATTTTCTGGAAGCGGAAAGCATAATATCCACGCACATTTGAAAATACAAATGGGAGGTTGTCATTGCGTGTTCCCTTAAAAATCTTTAAAGTACTTAAATCTTTAAAGTGTGTTGTAATTTTATCATACCATGCAGCCCCGGTTCCGCCGGTGATTACAAGATAATCATAATCAAAGATATTGAGAGCAATAAGTTTTTCGATTGCTTCATTACATACCTTGTCAGATGCTTTCTGTAAAAGTTCTGCAAAAGGTTCTTCCGTGGATTTCATCTGACGGCGATTAATATACGGTACTTTGCCGGTAGCAAGGTATTTCTGCATTGCAGGGATAGTAATTTCCTGCCCTCTGGAAGAATATTCCTCCTCATTGTGCTGATAAATAAGGTCAATGGTTTCCTTCATAACACGTTTCATACCAAGGTCATCAAAAGTCTGTGTTGCCTCTACAAAATGAGCCTTGATCGGGAATATGTCGAGAGTTCCAAATCCAGGGTCAAATACAATGACTTTTTTTGTAAAAAAAGCTTCTGAATCGGCTGTAAAGTTGTGATTATAATCAGTAATTACAGAAAAGAGTGTGCCAAGTGGCTGTGACATTACAAAGACATCATCAAAGCTGATTTCGAAATCATATTCTACCCATTTGTTGGAACCAAGCTTTAACCTGAAATGATGATGTCCGGCAATAACATCCTTAAGGTTGTCAGTATCCATTTTTAAATATTTTGGTGGCAGACCAGTCTGAACAATAATCCGCCGTCCACTAGGGTCGCCAAATTTGTTCTTCTGCATAGCAATCGCTAATCCGCAGCGTGTAATTACTTTAAACATTGGATTATTGTAACGTTCACGCCCGTAAAGCACCGTTTCAGAATCAGAGGTGTCATCGATGGCCACAAGGTTCTGAGCAGCCTCACCTACACACCAATTTTCACCCGTTTCCATATCCTGATATAAAATGTTTTCTTTCGGAACATTACCAAGAAGACGCTGATCCGTTGAAATGCGTCTTGCATAACTTGGAAAAATTCCGACCATATTAGGGGAGAAGAGTTTAACTGCGGAATATCCGATATCTAATGCAATCTCCCAAATATTTTTAGGTATTCTGTTGTCTCGTTCAATAAATTCTGTTTTAGTTTTATAATCTCTTGTATCCAATATAAAAAATCCTCCTTAATTAATTTGACATATGCCGCATATATCAGAAAACTCTATTGGTCCGATAAGACGGCTATCATTTGAATTGTTTCTATTATCACCAAGTACGAAGTATTGTTCTTTGCCTAATACAATTTCAGATTTTGCACAACCTGGGTTTTGCATAAGTGGTAAATTCTCTTTTATCTCTTCGCCATTCCGGTAAAAGACGCCATTTTTTATCTGCACGGTATCTCCCGGCAGTCCCACAATTCGTTTTATGTATCGCTTGTTGTGAGTATCATGACTGTTAAAATAAATCACATCATTATAATGTAAATCATCTTGTGTAAAATCCTTTGTAGTAAAAAGTATTTGCCCATTAGTCAATGTCGGGTTCATAGAATTCCCCGTTACTACAACAGGTTGTTTAAAATGCATAAATATCAGATATAAGACGAAGACAATAAGAATAACAAAAAAACCAATGTCTATATATCCTGTTTTGTAGTGTCTCATTTGAAAGCCTTTCTGTTTAAAATGCCAAGTTTGATTTCCTTTTCGCTATATTTTAAAACCTTCACATGAATAAGTTTGTAGTCGAATTCCATATTGGTGTAATCAGTCATGCCGCCATTTGCGATGTCTTCCTCTACACGCTTTGAAAACTCTGCTACAAGATTTTCTGCATCAATAAAATTCAATCTGTTTCCACATGGCCGCTCTCCGGGTTCACGATTCTGTTCAAAATATTTCGGACAGGCATAAAATGGAGAAGATGGCCCCTGCTGAATTTTCATGGGAATTGGTTCTTTGTGTCCATGGATACAGAAAAACGATATTTTGTTCCATAAATTCTTAATCATAAAATAATTCTCCTTTCTGATATAGAAATTGTTATTAAGGCACAAAAGATATGCCCACATATAATATGTCAGAAACGTGCCTTTTTTTTCGGCTTTTTTACAAGCAAAAATAGAAAAAATGAAAAATAAGAAAATAATTGGGAAAATCGTACATATTGTCAGTGAAGAAAAGCTATGGCGACCATGGCGAGAGACAAACTTAATAAAACTTTACAAACAAGGAGGAAAATTAATGGAAAACAATTTAATGCAGGAACTTGCAGCAGAACTGAACCCAAGAGAAGTGAATTTGAAAGAACTTAACTTACAAGCAGAGAGTAACGATGCAAATGAGAATGATGCAGAAGGAAGCGTAAAAAAGCAGCCATATGTTTATCGCAATGCATTTGAGGTTACAGGTAAAGTTATCAGTTTTAATCATGACCATATGGGACATGACATGATGACAGTCTTAGTAAAAAAACAGACTCCATTATTCGTCAGGGTTATTTACGATGAAAGAATGTTGCCGGGTGATGTTGTCGTAGGACAACATGTGCATGTAAAAGGTTATACAAAGGCTTTCTCTTATACAGATTTAGCAGGAAAACGTACCTACATGCAGTTCTTCTCAGCGACATCTATCGAGCACCGCAAAACAATCATGGAAGACGCATTCCAATTAAAAGGACGTTTCTACGAGAATGATGATTTCAAGGCTTATTATGCCGGAACAGTGGTGAGAGCTTTCGAAACCAATGATTCCTGGGGACAGATTATCTTAAAGGTAGATGGTTCATACGGCGGAAAGAAATCAAACATTATCCGTATGGGATATTTTAAGAATGGCCGCCTTCCGGAATTTGATTACAAGCCTGGTGATAACATTTGCGTGTATACCAGTGTTTGGACTCCAAAAAAGGAAGTGGATGGTAAAACCGTTTTCTATGAAAACCTTACGGTTGAAGATGTTGTCCGTATTAGCAGAGCACCAGAAGAGACAAATCAGGCAACAGAAGAAAAAGCAGAGGATAAGGTAAAAGAAGATGCCGTTAAGCCATCGACTGAAAGCGAGGGTGTTGCAGAGTAATTAATATATTGGGAGCGCATCATACATAAAATGTATGATGCGTTTTCTGTTACTAAACTCCACAGGAAGCTGCCGGTGGCAGATTCTGGTATTCGCAGTATACTTTCATATTAATAAGGAAACAAAGACAAGGAGAAATATCATGAGAAGGAAAAAGATAACGAAATTTATTGCAGGATTTATGGTGGCACTGTCTATTGTATTATGCACATCACCAGGAATGGCAGTTAAGGCTGAAAATGACGAGGTAGAAATCACACTGGAAGATTTTACGCCCGAATTGACAAGGGAAAATTTTCAGTCCGATAGTGCAAAAACGATCCATTGGATTACTGATGATACGACACTGCATATTTGCGTAAAAAACGCAGAATATATTGCTTTTATTGATGAAATGTATCACAACACACACAACTATATTGTAAATGGGGATACCTTAAATGGTTCGGAAAAAAATTATAACGTCGATATAAGTGGAGATGGAATTCATGAAATATTGATTGCCGGAAAGGACGTTAATGGGCAAACATTTCAAAAGTGGGTAGTTGTTGGAATTGACAAAAATGGCCCAGATTTAACCGAATTTCATGGTAATACAGGGTTTTCTTATCAAAATATGAATTTAAACGTAGTAAGGACAAATTTGGTTTATGATAATTATTATATTTATACAGGAGCTTTTAACCAAGGATGGACGTCCTCTTATAATCCGGGTGCTGGTATAATAGGGGTGAAATTTTTAAGCGATACGGTGAATTACGAATATACAATTCCAGATACTTCTGTTTTCACAGACCCAAACAATATTATTAAATATGATAATTCCGCATCAAATTCTGAAATACAATTTGCCTATTCAAAGCTCCCGGAAGGAATTTATAAAAATATAAAAATCCAGACAATAGATTACTTTGGAAAAACATCTGCAGCAAAAGCGATGAATGAATTTCGGGAAAATTCCAGTTGTGGAAATGACTTTGCATTCGATAAAACACCACCTAAGATTGAAAGTGTTAACATAAGTAATGGTTATGTTAACTCAAATAAAGTAATATACCAAATATCAGATAATGTAGGACTACAGACGGCTACTTACACATTAGATGATGGACAATCTACATCATTAGGAAACTGGAGAAATGAAACTTCCCCTGTAGATGAAGAAAATGTAGAAGTTACACTCCCGACCGTTGACTATGGGGATGATGAAAGCTATAAAATCAAGGTTTCTGCACAAGATTTAGGTTATTTTACAAACGACTTAGAACAGACAGTAAAATTTGATATGGATGCACCGGTAATAAATACAGCGTCCATAGATAAATCCTATACAGAAACGGATAAAGGCTTAGCTTTTGCAAAAGTCCCTACCTTAACAATAGCAGCCAGCGATGAAAAAGCCGGATTAAAAGCAGTTTACCTGGTAGATGAGTCTGGAAATGAAACAAAAATAGAAAATGGGTCGATTAAAATAGAACAATCAGGCAAATATTCTATAAAAGCAACAGATAAATTAGGAAATGAAGCTGTAAAACCCTTAAAAGATGTGCTTAATTTGCCAAGTAACGAAATCTATATCAATAATACAAAACCGGTAATAGAATACCAGTTACCGGATGGAGTCAACGTTGATGGCACAATATGGTACAAAGGCGATATAGATGTAGTTGCAGATTTATCCAATACGATTGGATTGGAAAAGGCTGAATTATATATCAATGATGTTAAGGTAAATAGCGTAGGAGCTATGGCAACAAGCATCTCAGCAAACACAAGCTTAGTAAGCACTGATGACTGTGAGTATGTCTTAAAAACAAAGGCTGTTAATAATGTTGGAATCAGTGAAGAAAAAACAACAACTATCAAAATTGATAAGTTTAAACCAGAAATCAGCAATATTTCTGTTGTAGAAAATAAGGATGACTTATTTACAATTAACGTTACAGCTACTGACAAAGGTTCTGGAATTAAAGAGTATGTAGCAGAAGATGTAAATGGAAATGCAAAAAACAGTACTACAGGAACGTTTGAATTGGCGGCAGGAAGTTATACATTCAAAGTGTATGATAATGTAGGGAATACTACAACAAAAACAGCTGAATTTCGATTAAAAGACGAAAATGGCAATTTGGGTAACAATGATACGAAAACACCGAGCAGCAATGATAATAGCGAAGTAAAAATACCTGCAAATCCTGTGGGCGAAAGCCATAATCAAGAAGTGGTACAGCAGGAAGGGCAAGAAGAAAATAAAGCAGTTAGTACGACAGCATTAAAGACTGGGGACGATACTCCGCTTCTCAAAGCTGTAGTTGCATTTATGGCAGGATTTACTTTAACGTTAGTAATCATGATTGTATCGATAAAGAAAAATAGAAGAAAAAGAGCAAATTTCAGAGAAAAAGAATAATGTATCATATTTCAAAGGCGGCCGGTAGCTTTATACTGGTCGTTTTTGTTTTTATTTTGCCAGAAATCCTACATATTATATGTAAATTATTGAATAAAAGGAGGCACAACATGGGAGATACAGAATTCAAAACAAGAAGATTTACAAGTATGGATATGCGGAATGCATATAAGAATGGAGGAGCTAGAGAACGTTATGCGCTTGAAAACGGGAACAAATCAATACTATTTGTGCGCGGACATAAATGCTTCAAATTTACATATTCAAAGAAGAAAGCTTATCAGGATGCAAACGGCGCCACTTATGATACGGTAACGAAAAATTGGATTGACTAACAGAAAGAGGAATTAGTATGTTAATTGTTAAATTTGTTGGATTTGGAGGCAGTGGTTTAGATTACCCTTGCTATGAAGATGGAAATGGGAAATTATACTTTGACTGCAATAATGGATGCGGAAGGTTAAATCTCCATACCGGAGCTTATAGAGATAGTTTCGGAGACATTTGTGGAGAACCAGACAGGCGAAGTGAAGAAATAATCCAATGCTCAAAACCTTTTAAAAAACATCACCGGAGAAAAGATTACATGATGTTGGAACGGCTAAGGCAAGATTGTGATTTTTTTCTTGGACCTGGATGTGGTTGTGAAAATAACTTATACTACAAAACAGTAGAAGAGCATTGTAATCAGATGGAAAAATTATGGAAATCTTTTGGAAGATATGAAAAACCAAACTGGTTAACTTTGGAACAGATTAAATCTTATCGAGTACAGATGTTAAAAGCACGAAACAAACCAATGTAAAAAGAGCTAGTCATAGCTCTTTTTTATTTTGTTCGGAATCAGACATATTATGCATAGATAAATATTGAATACAAGGAGGGGTAATTATGTATGATAAAGAAACTCTTTTAGCAAGTGTAGATTGTATAGAATTGGCCCGATATCTTGGAATGCCGATTGAAAAACATGGAAGTAGCTATTTTACACAGTGCGTTTCTGGATTACATCGTGAAACACAGTTAGACCATAACAAAATATATTCCAATGGATGTTATTGCTTCAGCTGTGGAAAAAGATATGATGCGGCTGGAATGGTTATGGCATATTATGAGAATGTATTAGGCCAGTCTATTAACTTTCAGGAAGCTCTTGGAATAATAGGAGATAGTCTAGGAGGAAGAAACGCATTTTTAGTAGGCAAGCATGTTCAATTCTCACCGTTTCCATTAACGGATGAAGAACTTCAGGCAATTGGATTACAGCCAAAAGCGGGAAGTGGAAAGGTTATAGAATCAGCAGAAACAGATGAGGATGGATACTGGTTTTATAAAGAAAAGTACGTATCTTTTGGCAGCATAAAAATGCTTTATACTGGCGATAAAGACGCATTTATGTATATTGCTAAGAAAAAATGTGAAGATGCACTTTGCTGGTGGAACAATCTTACAAAAGCGATACAGCTTAATGATCCGCAAAATATTGGATGGCTAAATGTCGTAAGAGAAGAATATACTCTTGCAAAAAATGCTTATATCAAATTAGGTGGAAAAATTAAAACAGCTGACAGATTATTTTCCTTATAAAAAGAGCCGGAAACGGCTCTTTTTTATTTTACCTGAAATCATACATATTTTAATTAAATATTGATGATGGGAGGATAGAAAATCAAATAAGAGAAAATAAAAAAGTAATAGAACAAATTCAGTTAAGTAGAGAAAGTTCAAAAAAACAGGAGGAATAGTAAATGGATTACAGAATGAAAAAAGAATATCTGAGCAACTATTGTCTAAAAGACAATGCTGAAGATGAAAAAATTTTAGTAGAAGATTTCACGAAAGAAGTGTTCCATAGATGGAACGATAAATTGGAAATTTTGACCAGAATATGCGATTGGTATGGATATGGATTTAGATTTTATCCGGACGGAAGATTAGTGCTGCAAATGTTGCGGAACAACACAAAAGAAAAAGACTTTGAATGGAGAGGAAAAGACGATTGCGGGCACTTGGAATATCAGTCATTAGACGATATGTTAATTGACTGGTTAGATGAGTTGAAGCAGAATGAAGGTTCCTACAAATTTGATGAAGAAATTAGCTTTATCGAAAATATGAAAGAATGTTTAAAGAAATCTTGTATGCCTGATTTAAATGATTTGTTGCAGGATGGAGAAGTGATTGTTAAATATCATTTGCATAACGAATATATTCCTCGAAATGCAATTGCAAAAAAGGGCAGTACAGATATTTCCGCTTCTTTAGAAATGACATTGCATAGAATCCTCGAATCCGGAGGAACCGAAGACGATGTATATGCGATTATGGGTACAAAGATCCCAACAGAAGAAGAGAGAAAAGAGCTTGAAAAATTTAATGAATACACAGAGATTGACCTTGGCTATGTGCTGCCTGGATTGATTGACATGTGGAAAGAAAGTGAGGATGCAGAATGTCAAGAATAGGAATTGGGAACAACGTTACACAGCCAGATGCACGGTGTATGTCATGCAAGCGTTGGAAGAGTGCAAGTAAGAGAGGATTCGCTGATTTTGTGGAATCCGGACATTGTTCTCTTCCGTATTGCGAGAAAGATATGAGAAATAAAGGAAAGAGGAGATGTGTATAAGAGAAATAGTATTTTCACTAGAGAATGCAGAAGCAAAACTAAAAGAAATGGAGGAAAAATAATGGAGAATAGATATTTATTCCGCGGGAAGCGGATTGATAATGGCGAGTGGGTGTTTGGAAATTTAGTTCATTCAGTCTACAAGATTGGTGATACATGCGTCGGACAATATGGAACCGGAGTTGGTATGCATGAAGTAGACCCAGAAACCGTCTGCCAGTGTATCGGACTTAAGGATAAGACCGGCAAGCTGATCTGGGAGAATGATATTGTAAAAGATGAACACGGAAATCTTTACAAGGCTTTTTGGCAGAGCGATTATTATCAGTTTTCTTGGATTTGCGTTAATTCAGAAATATTTCAAGTCGGTATAAAATGGGATTTATATATAATGAAAAGTTTTGAAATAGAGGTTATCGGCAACATGATTGATAATCCGGAACTGTTAGAGAAAGAAAATAGAAAGGACAGTTGCGGTATAAAATAGCAGATATTGCAATTTTATAAAAAGGGCCAGAAATGGTCCTTTTTTATTTTGCCTGGAATCAAACATATTATAAGTAAAATTGAATATAAGGAGAAATGATAACTTATGACAGAAAAATATGATAGAATCTTTTTAGCAAGCATTAAGACTTTAATGTGGACCACAATATATAGCGGTGGTTGGGTACTGCTCGAATTCCTTATAGAAGGAAAAATCACAGATAGACCAGTAGATAATATTATCATGTTACTGTTCATCCCAATGATATTTGTTGCAATGGTGAACACCTCAAAGAAAAGCGTAAATAAGAAAAAAAATACGGAAGAAAAATACGATGAAATCTTTTTAGCAAGTATTAAGACTTTAATGTGGACTTTGTTCTACAGTACTGGCTGGGTATTACTCGAATTCCTTGTAGAAGGAAAAATCACAGATAGACCAGTAGATAATATTATCATGCTGCTTTTTATCCCAATGATATTTGTTGCGATGCTAAAAACTTCAAAGAAAGCGTAAATAAGAAAGATTGTAAAAATAAAGAGAGCTTTATAGGCTCTTTTTATTTTGCCCGGAATCAAACATATTGTAAATAACATGATTGAATATAAGGAGGAAAAAAATGAGAAAAGAGAACAAACCGAGATGGAAAACACTTAATCGTTGGGAAAGAATAGCTAGAGAAGCCAAACAGATGGGACATAGTGATGTAGTTGTCGATTATTTTAAAGAAAAAGCAGAAAAAGAAAAACAGGTGATAGCAAATAGTGAAGAATAATTTTTGCAATTTGTACCAGCTGATTTCAAAGGGAAATTAACAAAAAGAGTCAGAAATGGCTCTTTTTTGTTGTAGAAAAGCCAAAAAAAAGTAAGATTATCGTACATATTATAGTTGTAACATAAAAATCATTCTATATTACTTCAGGAGGAATATTCATGAGAAAAATCACAGAAACACATACCGGAAAAATTGTATCAGACACTGATTTAGGTATTGAATACTTATATGTTGGTGACTACGGAAAAGAGAATAACATCAAAGCCGATTTTCTTGGATACACAAAACGTATTGAAAAGGTTGAACATAAGCCTGTTGATATTACGGATAAGCTTGTTGTTACTGTATCCAGTCAGAAAGGCTGCCCAATGAGCTGCAACTTTTGTGACTGTCCAAAACTTGGTTTCCATGGAAATGTAAGTACGGTAGAGCTTGTATCAGAGATTACAACAGGTATTGCACTTTCAGACATTAAACATGGCGAACGTCTTAATGTGCATTATGCACGTATGGGCGAACCAACATTTAATCCAAATGTTATCACCTCTGCGCGTATTATTGCTGAGATGGTTACTGCAGCTGATGCAGACATTACATTTAACACATATCATCCGGTCGTTTCAACTATGATGCCAAAATCCAACAAGAATCTTAAAAAATTCTTGCAGACATGGGTTGAAACAGGCTTTATTTACGGCGGGGAAGACGGATTTGGCTTACAGTTTTCCATTAATACACTTGATGAAGAAAAGCGTAACGAAATGTTCCGTAATAAGTCACTTTCGTTGCAAGAAATCAGCGATATTATTAAAGCTCTTCCGATGCCAAAGAAGCGGAAATACACATTAAACTTCGCAGTTACATCGGAATGTAATTTGGATGTTGAGCTGATGAACAAATACTTTGACAAAGACAAATGTATTGTAAAAATCACCCCAATTCATAAAACGGTTGAGGCAGTCAATGAGGGTTATGAAATTGTTACAGACTTTGATGTTTATGAAAAATTCGAACAGCCGCTTACAAAAGATGGTTGGGATGTTATTGTATTTGTCCCAAGCAAGGAAGAAGATGCGGATCGTATCACCTGCGGTAATTCCTTAATTGCACTTGCAACCCAGTAATATACGTATTGTGCTTTAACGGTAACATTGCTGTTAGCATAATATAATTGCTCAATGAAAAATAGCCAGAAATGGCTATTTTTTATTTGCTCAAAATTCATACATATTACAAACAAAGAGTGATGATGGGAGGTTCAAACAAAACAAGAGGAACTTTATAAAAGCATTTAATAGTGAAAATGGAGGAATAATTTATGGCAGGATATAAAGGCTGGGCAATGAGCAATAACGCAGTTGCGGCTTATGAGAATGGTGAAAAGCCACTTAGTAAGTGGACAAAAACAGCTATTTTAGATGCAATTAGAAAACAGGAAATCAAACTGAAATGTTCAAAAGAAAAATTAAGAAAGCTTCCGGTAGAAGCATTAAAAGAAACTTGTCTTATATATTCGTCGTGGCATCATACAAGCAGCCACTACAACAAAACGGATTTTTACTCGCTAGATATTAATGAGATTGAAAATCTGACAGATAAAAAAATAGAAAAATTGATTACTGAATATAAGACAGAAAAAAGGGCAGAAAACAAGCCTTTAGAAGAAAAATGGAAGTGTGCTTTTCTGGAATGGTCTGGTAGCAAAAGGCACCCAAAAGCAACGGAACTGATAGAAGTAGGAATTGTCAAAGGTGACTGGTTTTATCGCGAAGACGGGTCAAAAAAGAAAACAACTGCAAATGGGTTCAAATTTCTTGAAAGAGTTGAGGCTTGATGCAAATAGACAGTGTTATACAACAATTTCGGCGATAATATGAGCCGAAAACATTAATAAAAATAGCCAGAAATGGCTATTTTTTATTTTGTTAAGAATCATACATATTTAAAGTATACATTGAATACAAGGAGGAAATGAAATGAAAATCAAAAAATTGGAAGTAGAAAATTTTATGGGTTATTATGGAGTAAATACCTTTGAAATGGGCAACATTAACGTGTTATGTTCGCAGAATGGTACAGGAAAGACATCTTTTCTCGAAGCACTTCGTTACGCTCTTACAGGGGCAGAACCGGACAGAGAAATTATTTCAAACGGCTGCGCTCAGGCAACAGTATCTATTACATTAGATGATGGCAATGTCTATACAAGAGAAAAACGTGTGGATAAGCCGAATCGCTGTAAAATCAACGGAAAAACCACTACAGCCGCTTCTATGAATGAAGCAATCGAAACATGTTGTGGAGTAAAAATGGAGGATATTAAGATTGCAACATCTTCCGATGTAATTGCATCATTAAAGCCGGAAGAACTTGGTCACTTTTTAACATCCTATATCCCGGAAAAATTAAACCTTGCAAAAGTAGAAAGCTATATTCCAGATTTAACACCGGAAATGGATACTCTTTTAGCAGGTTATTTCCCAGAAGAATTTACCATGGATGATATTAATGGGGCATACGACTTCTTCTTCAGCCAGCGTAAAGTATTAAAACAGATGCGGCAGGAAATCGAAGCAAAATTGAAAGGAATGCCGGAAGAGGCCCCAATTACTGACAAAGAGAGTTTGAAAAAGCAGCTGGAAGAATTTACAAACATCGCATCTCAGAAAAGACTGTATGAAGAAAAATTATCAGCATACAACAGAGCAGTAGCAGCAAAACAGCGGCAGGAAGCATCTATTACAAAAATGGAAAATGAAGCCGCAGCAATCTCAGCTACAAAGAAAACAGATAGTGAAAGAGATGCAAAGAAAAAGGAATTGGATGAGCTTAAAAATAAGGGAAATGAGCATGTCAGAGTAATTACAACCTTAAAAGCTAATTACAAGCTGCTTGAAACATCACTTGAAAACCTTATGAAACCGGTGTGTCCACTTTCTGATTCACTTGTTTGTGCAACAGACAAGTCAAAAATCAAGGAAGAACTGGAAGCTAATCTTAAGGATACAGACGAATCTATAAAAGTGCAGAAAGCCGCAATTGACAAACTGCGCAAAGAATGTGCGGATAAAGAAGCTGAACTTACTGCATATGAGAAAGAGAAAGCAGATTACGACAAGAAGTGTTATATTCTCCGTCAGGTAGAAGAAATGAAGAAGTCAGTTATTGAAATTCCAGCAAAGCCGGAAGAACCGGAAATCCCAGTTGGTATTAATGAGGCAGGAATTAAAGCTTCACTTGCTGCATGGGATGAATGGGAAAAGGCAAAAGAGCTTAGAAAGAAGCTTGATTCAACAACAGCGCAGGAAAAAGACAATGACCGTATTGTAAAAGCTTTCGCAGAAAAAGGAACAGTAAAAGTCGGTATTACCGAATATTATCTTAAGGTATTCTCCACAAAATTAAATGAGAAGGCAGCATTGCTTCGTCCAGGTCTGTCTTACATGCTTAAGGCAGAAAATGGGGTAAAAGTATATTGTGACCTTGATGGTAGTGGAACTTATTTACCATTCAAATCACTGTCAGGTGGAGAGAAGATGAACATGGTTTACATTATCATGGATCTTATCAATGAGTTGTCAGGAATGAAGTTAGTATTCCTTGATGAATTGTCTGTATTAGATGAAAATTCATTGGATTCCCTGATGAACCTTTTGATTAAGCACAAAGATGAATACGACCACGTATTTCTTGCCATGGTAGACCATAAGGATGTACTTGCAACGCTGGATAAATACAGCGGAGAATTCACAAAACTTGGCATGACAGCGTAGGAGAATCTTCCTTATTATAATGTATTTAAAAAAGAGTCAGAAATGGCTCTTTTTTCTTGTAGAAAAACCGAAAAGAATAAAAATATCGTACATATTATAAATAGATAATATTTTGCCAAGTACGGAAGGAGCTTTGGATTATGTTGATTTTGTTTATATGCGCAATCGTCGGTCTTTTGTTAACATTTATTGGGAGTAAAATAAATCCGGATTTGCGAAGTAATAATACGCTTAAAGGTACGCTTAAAAATATTATAACTACGATTGTTGTGGCAATTGGATCAATAATTTCCACATGTTCAATTATAGCGATTATTCTTACCCCATTTGCAAACATAATTATTGATGAACAAAAATTGGAAGACCTCACAGAGACTACAATCGAGGAAAATTATAAAGATTGTGCTTTTATTGAAGATAATCAGTTTTATTATGAAGGAAAATTGTATCAATACAGGTGGGATAAAAGCAAAAGCAAAGTCATTATCACTTGTAAAGATGATAGTGCAAAGGAAGCGAGCTGTTTTGAGTTAGATAATTAATCCAAGACCCACAAAAACAAGGAATATTTCATTGCATACGAAAGGAGTTTTTAATTATGTCGATGGGTGATATAGTTTCCATAATTGCGGTGGTTATAATAGAATTATTCTTATATATAGGATATAAAATATCTACATATTATAATTCTAAACTCGCAGATATTGTTGGTAGATACGCTATAGCAATTAATGGGATACTTCTTATACTTTTTGGATTTATTTATCCCATTGTAACTGGTTATGATGAACAACAGAATATAAAGACTACAATCGAAGAAAATTATAAAAATTGTGATTTTATTGAAGATAATCAGTTTTATTTTGAGGGAAAGTTATATCAGTACAGGTGGGATAAAAGCAAAAGTAAAGTCATTATTACTCGTAAAGGTGATAACGAAAAAGAAGTAGACTGCTTCAAATTGGATGATTAGATTATAAGAGGAAATTAAAATGGTACTATCAGAACTTAAAATCCCTAAGCGGGCATTAAACATATTAAGTAAAAAGAAAATTATAACAACCGACGATTTTGTTAGAATTCAGCCTAGAAAATACCATGATTATCGAAATCCGGGGACAGCATCTTCTTATGAAAATGATGCAGATGCGGCTATCTTAGGCACAGTTTCATCTGTAAAAAAGAAAGATGGTAATACTCGAAAATACATTAATATCTGTGTGACGGATAATGATGGTGTGCTGATAAAAGTAATGATATTTGGACGATTGAAGGAACTTGCGTTCTTTGAAAAGTTCGATGGTAAGCAGGTTGTTGTGTGCGGTAAGCTGCAAAAGCATCCGGTTTATGGAAATTCCATGTTAAATCCATTGGTTTTGAAAGAGGCTAAATTTTTTGTTCCAGGAATTATGCCTGTGTATCGTAAATATTCGGGAATATCAGAAGATACATACCAAAGTATTCTGGAAGAATCTATAAAGCATTCAGAAGAATTAATAGAAAAGGATATTATCGATAAAACTGGACTTGTCAGTTTCCCAGCTGCACTTCAGTGCATTCATCATCCTAAAGTGCCTGGAGATATTATTGCAGGAAAAAAGCGGCTGCTATTTGATGACCTTTTTTATTTTACCTTAATGCTGAGAATGCAGAATAAAAAACATACAACAGATGGTATTAAGATGGTAAAAGACTCCGGATTCGTCACGACGTTGCCATATCCACTCACAGCAGATCAGGATGCAGTATTAAAAGTAATGATTTCTAATGCAAAAGCCGGTATTAGAAATGATGTATTGCTGCAGGGGGATGTAGGATGTGGAAAAACTGTCGTTGCATTCACAATGATGATGCATGCATATGCAAATGGGTATCAGTCTGTATTAATGGCTCCAAGAAGTGTCTTGGCAAGGCAGCACTACAACGAATTGTCAGTATTTGCAGAACAACAGGGCGCAAAGGCTATTTTCTTAAGCTCTGATATGAAAGCTAGGGAAAAGCAGGAAGCATACGCAAAAATAAAAGCAGGAGAATACGATTTCATTGTTGGAACACACAGCTGCCTTGGCAATGATTTGGAATATGCAAATTTAGGTCTAATTATTACTGATGAAGAGCATTTATTTGGTGTGCAGCAGAAGAGTGCCCTGGTAGAGAAAGCAAATGCTGGCGTACATGAAATTACAATGTCAGCCACACCAATTCCACGTTCCATGGCATCGGTATTGTATGGAGACAACAAAGAAATCCTTTTTATTAAAACTATGCCTTCCGGAAGAAAACCAATTCAGACATATATTCAAACACAAAGAGAACAGACTTTTGCATTTATGGAACAGGAAATTAAAAAAGGGCATCAGTGTTATGTTGTTTGTCCGGCAATTGAAGATAAAGAAGATTCTGATACGTATAGCGTAGAAGAAGCAGTCCATGAATATAGAAAGGGTTTTGCAGGGAAAAACATTTCTATAGGATTCGTAAATGGAAGTATGAAAAAAGAGGACACTGATAAGGTTATGAAGTCTTTTAAAGATGGAGAATTAAATATTCTTATTTCTACTACTGTAATTGAGGTAGGGGTAAATGTTCCAAACGCTACCGTAATCGTAATTGAACAGGCAAATCGTTTTGGACTTGCCAGCCTGCATCAGCTGCGTGGCCGGGTAGGACGAGGCTCCATACAATCCTACTGTATCTTAATATCTGACCAGAGAGATAACGCCAGATTAAAAGCTATGAAAGAAACGACAGATGGTTTTAAAATCGCAGAGGCAGATTTACAGGAAAGAGGGACCGGCAATCTGATTGGAATAGAACAGTCTGGGGCAAATAAGTATGTGAGTGAGATGCTTAGGTATCCAAAAATGTACGAGAGTGTTAAAAAACTTGCAGAATATAGTGAGCAAATCCATGCAGGATATAGATATTTGGAAGAAAGAAAATAAGACGAGGAGAAATTCATTTTGAAGAAAAACAAAGAAATTGTAGAATGCTGCGCAAACTGCAAATATTGTCTTGCTTTTCCAAAAAACAATAAATACGGAGATATGGATTATTTATGTGTTGTTAATGACTATTTTTGCCTTGAAATCAACAAGGACCGAAGAAAAGTGAAAAACTATTCTCCAGGCGGAAGAGAACTGGAATGCAGATACGAGTCAAAACGAAAAAAGAGCTAGAAAGGGCTCTTTTTTATTTTTCTCAAAATAAAACATATTATTAGTAAATATTGAATAAAAGGAGAATAAATACATGAAGACAAAAACAACAAAGAAATTTTTACGAGAATGTTACCATATTATCAACATTGGTAATGGCGAACTTCAGACACTGCTCACATTCAAAGACGCACAGTATTATTGCCAGAGAGCAGAAGGTTGGGCTTGTGATGCTTACATTATCGGGGACTATGCATTAATTGACGGTTATGATTGCATCGGAAAAGTTGTTTCATTCGAATTAAGGCAGAAATACGAATCAAAAGCAAAGGAAATCATGTCGAAATTTCATAACGGCTCCAAATATTGGACGGAAAAGAGAGTTACCAATACGTTTGATATGATGATAAGAGATTTTATAAAAGAAACTTGCTAAGAAATTCAATTTAGAAAACGTTATCAGTATTTTGGAGGAATTTTTATGAGAACAACAAAAAAGGAACGCAAAGAAAATGCAAAAAATTTTTATAATACATTTATGAACAGCAATTGCAACCAGGCAGCTATTGTAGTAGAAAGAACGAATAGCAGCAATTCGAATATTTGTAGATGTAGATTTCTTGCAGTACGTTCAACACTTGCATTTATGGAAGCCCCTTTAATAATTGCAGAATCAGTGTTAGGAATTAGCGGATGTTTTATAGAATTTTTAGAATCCATTGGTCTAGATATAGGAACACAGAAGTCTTATTTTGATGATGGATTCAATGACTGGCTGTATAAGATGTGTAAATTCAGAATTACATATAAGGACGGACTTGTATTTATGTTTGAAAAAGATAGTAAAGAAGTATAGTAATCAATTGTTTTAAGGAGGAATTGTAATGAAAGAGTGCTGTGGAACTTGCAAATATAATAAAAGAGACTTTTCAAAGCCACAAAATCAGGGATATTCAGAATTTTGTTGTGGAAATGAGGAATCCGATTCATACAGTGTTCCAACAATGTATGATGATGTTTGCGAAGACTGGGAAGAAAAGGAATAATTTAAAGGAGATTTTGATATGCAAGAAGAAAAACAGAGTGTAGCAAAAGTATACGCATACGAGAACAGTAATGGAGATAAGGGTGTTATTATTGCAAACTCACTTGATGATGCAAAAGAGCTTTTTGCAAAGGAATACCCGAAGAGGAAAATCGTGGATGCCAGTAGAGAGCAGTTAGATCAGGATGAAGCCTATTGGAATAATGGAGCATATGTGTTTGAAATGGGAGAAGTAAGCAGTAACAAGTTATATTGCTGCTTCCCGTGGTAAGAAAGTGAGGTCACATATTCATGAGTAATTTTAAGTACAGATGTGATATAAATAAGAAAAAAATTTTAAAAGCAATTAAAAACCATGAAAGTTACGATGCATGGGGTGATGTAGAATATGGAAACGACAAACAGGCTGTTGACTATAATATCTGCATCGATAATTCTACAGAAGAAACGGAATATTGCAGTGCTTTCTACAGACTGTCAAAAAATGAAGATGGCTGTTGGCAACATGATGGGTGCCAAGAATGGTATTCTTATGAAATCGACTTTTCTGATGATAAGTGGAAAGAAAAATTAAAAGAAGCTGCTATAAAAGCATATAAAGCATTGTGGAAAAAATAATATTCGTAAATAAAAAGGGTCAGAAATGGCTCTTTTTGTTTTGCTTGGAATCGTACATATTTTAATTGAATATTGATGATAGGAGGGTAGAAAGTAAATAAGAGAAATTTGGAAACAGTAAACAAGAGTTTCGTAAGAAATGGAGGAAATAATATGGCAGTATATCAATTAAATAGACCAAGTATTGATACAATTATTGATTATTGTAATGACCTATCTGCAAATGAAAAATTAGAAGTGTTTGAGTTTGGCAAGAATAATGATTTGGTTCTTCATATTTACAAAGACGAGGAATACGATGCGTCAAAGGACAGAGATTATTCTAATTTAGTCAGTATTAGCACAGCAAAAGATGGAAAATGGGTAGACGACACAGAAAACATCTATGTAACAGACGGTTCTTTATATAGAGAATTAGAAAGAATCAATAGTTATGAAAATTTTTCTACATTATAAACCTATGAAACGATGATTTCGAGAAAGGATTAGAATGATGAAGATTAATACAAATCTGCTAACAGCAGAAAACATGGAAAAAGAACTTGTAGAATATGGAATAAAAGAACCTTTAAGTATCATGAAAAAGGCTATTCAGGTTAAAACATCTATTGTAATTCCAGAAATTAAAGCAACGTTGCATTGGATATACAATGGAGATAAAGAATGGAATTTCTTTGGAAATAATGCTACTGATATAAATGATTATTTATTTCAGTTGATGAAATGATGTTGAAACGGCGATTTAGAAAAAGCGAGGAAACATATGAAAGCAAAAGCGAAACATGATGTAAAAGTATTAATGGAAGATAACCGGTTCAGTAATTTTAAAGAAGGAAATGAATACAGATGTATGATGTGTGGCAAAAATATGATACTTATTGATGAAGATAAGTGTGGATATACTACTGATATGGAAACATTTGACGAAGATTTTGACTTAATTAAATAAAAAAGATAAAACAGTAATTTAGATAGGAGATTGATAAAAATGAAACAGAATCATTATATTTTAACTTTTACCAACGGAAAAACTGTATTTACATCAGGATTTAATGCAGAAGAAGCAGAAATACTTGCAAAAGCTGTAATGATAAAGAGTGGATTATCTTATGAAATTGAAAGTGTTAAGACAACAAGTAATTTATCTGATATGGCAGATACAGATTTTGTGGCATAAGAAACAGCAATGTCAGAGCGATATTGGTAAATATTTTAAAAATGCAAAAGATGCCTATGATGAACAATGTTGCATTGGTTTACAAGAGTATTGCGACATGGATGCGGGCGATTTTTGCTAAAATTAGACAGCTTAACAAGACAAAAGGATGGTGGATTATATGGAAAGATATTTAAATACAGGACATTATTTTAATTATTATGATACGGAACAAGGCGGACTTGATTTATTCATAATTGTTAATGAAGGAAATTATGAAGCAGTCGATGAAATGCCAATGGATATTTTCAATGAAACAATAGATCTTTGTGACAAATACGTTAAAAATAGAGAAATGAATAA
>ENA-ORUI01001672-ORUI01001672.1-human-gut-metagenome-genome-assembly--contig:-NODE-1672-length-21331-cov-47.973867_pt1 | contig 21331 bp, 18 predicted proteins | sample MGYA00242078_ERZ509205 | MGnify/ENA primary metagenome ERZ509205 (study PRJEB26280, sample SAMEA2338828) | human gut metagenome | biome: human gut; feature: human-associated habitat; material: faeces... | reverse complement strand
TCTCCCAGTTCGACAACGACGGCCACAACAACTACACCGAGCTGAAGCAGAAGAATATCGACACCGGCATGGGTCTGGAGCGCCTGGCCTGTGTGTGCCAGAACGTGGCAAGCCTGTTCGACGTGGACACGGTGATGAACATCACCCACAAGGTCAGCGAGCTGACCGGCGCCCACTACGGCGAGAGCTACAAACGGGATGTGAGCCTGCGCGTTATCACCGACCACATCCGCTCCGCCACGTTTATGATCTGCGACGGTATCCTGCCCAGCAACGAGGGCCGCGGCTACGTGCTGCGCCGCCTGCTGCGCCGCGCCGCCCGACACGGCAAGCTGCTGGGCGTCAACGAGCCGTTCCTGTACAAGGTGGTGGACACCGTGGTACACGAGAACGAGGGGCAGTACCCCGACCTGAAGGAAAAGCAGAGCTACATCACCAAGGTCATCCGCACCGAGGAGGAGAACTTCGCCCGTACCATCGACGGCGGCATCCGCATCTATAACGAGATGCTGGCCTCCCACAAGGAGAAGGGCGAGACGGTGTTCTCCGGCGCTGACGCCTTTAAGCTGTACGATACGTTCGGCTTCCCCATCGACCTGACGGCCGAGATGGCCGCCGAGGAGGGCATGACTGTGGACGAGGACGCCTTCCAGTCCCTGATGACCCAGCAGAAGGAGCGTGCCCGCGAAGCCCGCAAGGCGCTGGGCGATCTGGGCTGGGCCGGCGTGGAGTTCGGCAAGGACATGCCGGCCACAGAGTTCGTGGGCTATGACCGCGACACGGTGAACGGCGCGAAGGTGCTGGGTATCGTGGCCGAGGGCGAGCTGGTGGACGAGATCGTGTCCGGTATGGAGGCCATCCTGGTGCTGGACAAGACCCCCTTCTACGCCGAAATGGGCGGTCAGGTGGCCGACCACGGCGTGATCACCGGCGACGGCATGGAGTTCGTGGTCAGCGATGTGCAGAAGAACAAGGGCGGCAAGTTCATGCACTACGGCAAGTTGCTCAGCGGCAGCGTGGCCGTGGGCGACAGTGTGACGGCGTCCATCGACACCGACCGTCGCGCCGCTATCCGCCGGGCCCACAGTGCCACCCATCTGCTGGACGCGGCGCTGGTGAAGGTGCTGGGCGACCATGTGCATCAGGCCGGCTCTCTGGTGGAGCCGGATCGCCTGCGCTTCGACTTTACTCACTTTGAGGGCATCACGCCCCAGCAGCTGGACGAGGTGGAGGATCTGGTCAACGACGCCATCCTGTCCGGTCTGCCCGTCACCACCGAGGAACTGCCCATCGCCGAGGCTAAGGCCCGGGGTGCCGTGGCTACCTTCGGCGAGAAGTATGGTCAGACCGTGCGGGTGGTGACCATGGGTGACTTCTCCATGGAGCTGTGCGGCGGCACTCATCTGGACAACACCGCTAAGGCCGGCCCCTTCCGCATCAAGAGCGAGAGCAGTGTGGCCTCCGGTGTACGCCGTATCGAGGCCACCACCGGCAAGGTCACCATGGAGGACATGCGCCGCAGTCGTGGGCTGCTGAACCGGGCGTCCCAGTTCTTCAAGTCCGCGCCGGAGACGCTGCTGGAGCGTCTGGAGCAGCAGGCCAGCGAGATGAAGGCGCTGCGGCAGGCGTTGGAGAAATTCAAGAGCGAGGCGTCCATGGGCGAGGCCAAGCAGATTCTGGCCTCCGCCAAGACCGTGGACGGGCTGCACGTCATCACCGGCACCCGTCAGGGTTTGGACGCAAACGCCCTGCGGCTGATGGGCGACTTCCTGCGGGACAAGGATCCCCATGTGGTAGGCGTGCTGGCCAGCATCGTGGGCGAGAAGGTCACGTTCCTGGCGGTGTGCGGCAAGGAGGCCGTGGCGCGGGGCGTGAAGGCTGGCGATCTGGTTAAAACCGTGTCCGCCGTGTGCGGGGGAAAGGGCGGCGGAAAGCCGGACAGCGCTATGGGCGGCGGCACCGAGCTGCTGAAGGTGGACGACGCACTGGCGGCCGTGGACGATTTCGTGGCGGAAAAGCTGAAGTAAGAACGCGCAAGACTGCCGGAAAAGTCGTTCCCGTCATTCCGAGGAGTACCCCAAGGGCACTTGCTTCGCGGCGCGAAGCGACGTGGGAATCCGTATTCTTTTAGCTGAAATCTGCAAAATGTAAGAGCTGTGCATTTTGGAGACGGATTGCCGAGCCAGTGTGAACACTGGCTCGCAATGACAGACTTTTTCCGGCAGGTTGAACGACCACTATACTATACTATATCCGAAAGGAGATGCGACCATGAAGAACGATTGCCTGTTCTGCGCCATTATTGACGGGGAGATCCCCAGCAAAAAGGTGTATGAGGACGAACAATGCTATGCCTTTTATGATATCGAGCCGCAGGCACCGGTACACTTTTTGGTGGTGCCCAAGGCACATATCTGCTGCGCCAATGCCATCACGGCGGACAACAGCGGTGTGGTGGCCCATTGCTTCGAGGTCATCGCCAAGATCTGCAGGGAGCTGGGCGTGGAGAGCTACCGAATCGTCAACAACTGCGGCGATCAGGCGGGACAGACCGTGAAGCACCTGCACTTCCATGTGCTGGCGGGGCGGGATATGACCTGGCCTCCGGGCTAAAGGAGAACAGAAAAAGGGTCGGCGGGAGCCGGCCCTTTTTTCTGTGCGGCGGTGCGGGGCGGGACGGGGGCGTTTTACGCCGCTGCGCGGCGGCACCTTATCCGCCCCCTGTGGGGCACCTGTCTCCCTGCGGGTCGGTCGGTTCGCGGATCTGACAGGCCACCGGCCTGTCATTCACACCGCGAACCCCAGGGGAAGGCTTAGGGGGGGCGTGCCCTTAAGGGAAAGGCTGGGGGAAAATTTTGGGGGTGTTGCCCGTTTGCGGGCAACTTTTTTGCTTTTCGGGGGATGGGGTATAGACGATCTTGATAAGGGGGTACGGATATGAAGTACAGAAAGAACGGGACGGACGCGGTGTGCGGACAGTGCGACCTGTGCGGCGGAGAGCTGCGGCGGGGAGAGCGATACTACCGGATCAGCGGTGAGAACGTGTGCAGGGGCTGCCTGGCAGATTTCGCGGCGCAGATACTGGCGGCGTATGAGGTGGTCGGAGGTGAGGCGGATGCATAAGACGGCGGCACCCTGGGAGGAACTGCGGGAGAAGTACGAGGCGGGCGGATATACCTATATGCAGCTGGCGAAGGAATACGGCGTTTCGGTGCAGACCGTGGGACGGCACGCGCGGAAGGAGAACTGGGTCAGCGGGTGCCGGAACGAGAGACGGCGCAGGGCGGAGAGCAGGGATTGCCTGCTGGAAATGACGCGGGCGCTGATGCGGGGCGCGAAGCGGGCGGCCGAGGAGGCGGAAAAAGGTGAGGTGTGCACCAAGGAGCTGAAGGAGCTGGCGGGGATATTGCAGACGCTGGCGGGGCTGGAGAAGGAGCTGGGCGGCGGGACCGCGGTGCAGACGGTGCAGGTGCTGATGGGAGAGGAGGTACGGGCGCTGAGCGAGTAAGCACGGAGAGAGAAGAGAGACAAGGGGGAGAGAACATGGAGGATATATACATCGGGACGCCGAACGCAAAGCAGGACGAATTTCTGCGGTGCAAAAAGAAGTACGTCGCTTTCGGCGGGGCACGGGGCGGCGGGAAGAGCTGGGCGGTGCGGTGCAAGGCCAAGCTGCTGGCGCAGCGGTATCCGGGGATACGGATGCTGCTGGTGCGGCGGACCATGCCGGAGATCGAGGCAAACCATTTGGAGACGCTGCGGCTGGAGCTGGCGGGGACGGCCATATACCGGGCGGAGGAGAGACGGTTCGTGTTCGGGAACGGGAGCGTATTGCAGTTCGGATACTGCAGCTGCGACCGGGACGCGGATCGCTATCAGGGCGCGGAGTACGACGTGATCTTTTTCGACGAGGCCACGCAGCTGAAGGAGCAGTGGATGCGGAAGCTGGCGGCGTGCGTGCGCGGCGTGAACGGATTTCCCAAGCGCATTTACTACACATGCAACCCGGGCGGGCCGGGACACGGGTACATCAAGCGGCTGTTTATCGACCGGCGGTATGAGCCGGGGGAGAACGGGGGCGAGTACGCGTTCATACCGGCGCGGGTGACGGACAACGGGGCGCTGCTGGCGCGGCAGCCGGAGTATATACGGCAGCTGGAGGCGCTGCCGCCGAAGCTGCGGGCGGCGTGGCTGGAGGGACGGTGGGACGTGCTGGCGGGACAGGTGTTCCAGGAGTTCACGGACGACCCGGCGCACTACGCGGACCGGCGGTGGACACACGTGATCCGGCCCTTTGACATCCCGCGGGAGTGGAACGTGTACAGAAGCTACGACTTCGGGTACGCCAAGCCCTTTTCCTGCGGCTGGTGGGCGGTGGACTTCGACGGGTGCGTGTACCGGATATTGGAGCTGTACGGCTGCACGGGAACGCCGGACGAGGGCGTGCTGTGGACGCCGGAGCGGCAGTTCGCGGAGATACGGCGGATGGAGGACGAGCACCCATATCTGCGGGGACGGACCATACGGGGGGTGGCGGACCCGGCCATCTGGGACGCCAGCCGGGGCGAGAGCATCTATGAGACGGCGCTGAAGCACCGGCTGTTTTTTGAGAAGGGGGACAACCGGCGGATACCGGGGTGGATGCAGCTGCACTACCGGATGAGCTTTGACGGGGAGGGGTACCCCATGCTGTATGTGTTCGAAAACTGCCGGGCGTTCATACGGACGGTACCGGGGCTGTCGTACAGCACCACGGCGCCGGAGGACGTGGACACGGGACAGGAGGACCACGCGGCGGACGAGAGCCGGTATTTCTGCATGATGCGGCCCATCGCGCCCCGGGAGAGGACGGAGATACGGCGGGAGCCGTGAGAAACCGGGGGAGGGGCTGCGCCCCTCCCCCGGTCCGAATTCCGCAGACGACGAAAATGCGGAATTTTACGGAATTTTGCACAAAAAGACTGGACAAATTGTGTAACTGTGCTATAATCTGACTATCCGCAGAGGTACCTCTGCATTTGCGTTTTAACAAGCTTAAAACGAAGCGGGCTGCGGAAATATTAAAACCATTGGGGAGTGTTAACAATGAAAAAAGTATTGGCAACCATACTGGCACTGGTCATGGCGCTGGGCATCACGACGATGGCGTGGGCAGACGGCGGCGATGGCACGGCCGCGAACCCGTACACTTTGGCCGAGTTTAATGCCCTGCAGACGATTCCCGAGGGCACCACGGATGTGTACGTCAACATTGGTGATGTTTCTCTTGCAGACGGTGATGTTACCATCGGTAATCAGAACATCTGCGATATTTGGACATGGGATAGGGATACGAGTCACAAAGTCGGAGATATTCTTGCGGATGGCCGTAAGGTCTATATGGTAAGAGATAACGACACCATCTACAGCTCCAACAAGCCGGGTATCAACCTCTATATCAGCGGCTCTGTCAAGGACAATCCGGAAGGCGGTTTGAACCAGAGCAATTCCCACAGCGTTACACTTAGCATCCCTGATGCTTCAAAAGTTGTATTTACCAAGGACTTTACGGTGAACGGCTATTTCCGTATGAACACCGGCTGGTCTGACGGCAGAAATCTCGGCGGTGCAGTCTACAATCGCACTGTAAAGAGCGTTCTGTTCGATCACAGCACCTTCAACAGCATTTGGATCCAGAACGGCGGCTTCTTTGCTGATAGCCTCACACTGGATGGCTGTACCTTCAATGCTTATGAGAACAAAACATCTGCCAATGATTCCAACCCGCTGTGGTTCTGCAATATCCGCACTTGCGATGTGACCGTCAAGAACTGCACATTCAAGGCTTCCCGCCCGATCAAGGTCGTTGAGCAGGCTGTTTTCGGTGCGAATGTGACCATCACCGACAACAAGTTTGATATGAGCCTGACCAATTCTGCTAACGATGCGAGCAAGCCGAAGAACGACGCCATCATGTTCAGTACCCTTATCGGAGAGACACAGTGGAATCCTGCAGGTACGCTTGGCAATGTTGTGGTCAGCGGCAATGAGGTCACCGGCGCGACTGCCCTGCTGACCTTCTTCAATCCCAGCCAGATCACTATGGCGAACGGTGCAACCTTCAAGGTTTCCAACAACGAGTTGGGTGCTGGTGTGAAGGAAAGTGTGGTGTGGAAGTCCTCGGAGGAATTGACTCCTGATTACGTTCAAATCACCCCCGCCCCCACCCCCTCCACCGGCGGCTACTATTACTACCCCTCCACCGACACCAAGACCGATGACACCACCAAGGGCTCTCCCAAGACCTTTGACGCGGGCGTGGGCATCTATGCCGTGACGGCTGTCCTGTCCGTGACCGGTATGGCGTGGACCGCTAAAAAGCGTCACTAAGAGCAAATAAAAAAGAAAGCCCGTAAGGGCTTTCTTTTTTTGCGCTTTTTTTTGGGGGGAAGGCTGGGACAAAAAATTTGGGGCGTTGCACGTTTGCGGGCAACTTTCGGGCTGGGCGGGGGCAGGGACAGAACATGAAAGGGAGGTGCTCGGATGGAGCAGGAGACAAGGACCGCGCGGGACGCCGGTGCTCCGGTGAAGATCGGGGCGGAGGCGGTACGGGCCGCGGCGGAGGTGCTGCGGCGCTATCGCGCGGGCAAGCAAAATCTGGACAGGCGCATCATCGACAACGAGCAGTTCTGGAAGCTGCGGCACTGGGAGCAGATGGAGAAGGCGGGCGAGGGCGGCAATCCGGAGGACGTGCGGCCGGCCAGCGGCTGGCTGGTGAACTGCATCCTCAGCAAGCACGCGGACGCCATGGACTGCTATCCGGAGCCGACGGTGCTGCCCCGGGAGCCGGGAGACCGGCAGGAGGCAGAGACGCTGAGCCGTATCCTGCCGGTGCTGCTGAAAAACGACCGGTTCAGGCGGACGTATTCCAAGGCGTGGTGGGACAAGCTGAAGTCCGGGTGCGCCGTGTACGGCGTGTTCTGGGACAACGAAAAGCTGCACGGGCTGGGCGACGTGAGCATCCGCAGCATGGACGTGCTGAACCTGTTTTGGGAGCCGGGGGTCACGGACATACAGGAGTCGGAGCACTTTTTCTGCACGGAGCTGGTGCCCAACAACCATCTGGTGCGGAGATGGCCGGAGCTGAAGGGGAAGCTGGGGCGCGGCGGCGCGCAGGTGAGCCGGTATCTGTTTGACGACAAGGTGGACACGTCGGAGCAGTCGCTGGTGGTGGACTGGTACTACCACACGGAGCGTGAGGGACGGCAGGTGCTGCAGTACTGCAAGTTCGTGGGGGAGAATGTGCTGTATGCCACGGAGAACGACCCGGAGATGGCGGCGCGGGGCTGGTACGACCACGGGAAGTACCCGTTCGTGTTCGATACGCTGTTTCCCGAGGAGGGGACGCCCTGCGGGTATGGGTATGTGGATCTGTGCAAGTCGGCGCAGAAGCAGATCGACCTGATGAACCAGGCTATTCTGAAAAACACGCTGGCGGCGGCGACGCCGCGGTTTTTCATCCGGGCGGACGGCGCGGTGAACGAGAACGAGTATGCCGACTGGACGAGGCCCTTCGTGCACACCAACGGGAACCTGGGCGCGGATTCCATCGCGCCGATCCGGGTGCCGGCGCTGGACAGCGTATATGTGGCGGTGCTGCAGAACAAGATCGCGGAGATGAAGGAGACGGCGGGCAACCGGGACGTGATGAGCGGCGGCACCGCCGGCGGCGTGACGGCGGCCACGGCTATTGCGGCTTTGCAGGAGGCGGGCGGCAAGCTGTCGCGGAATATGATCGACGACGGGTATGAGGCGTTTTCGCAGGTGGTGACGCTGTGCATTGAGCTGATCCGGCAGTTTTACGACGTGCCGCGGCAGTTCCGGCTGCTGGGCCGGGACGGCGGGGCGTTCGTCGCCTACGGCAACGGGGGCCTGCGGCCCAGGGCGCTGCTGACCGGGGGCTATCGCGTGCCGGAGTTTGATCTGGAGGTGATGGCACAGGACGAGACGCCGTACCAGACCATGGAGTACAACCAGTTGGCATTGCAGCTGTTCCAGATGGGGTTCTTCCGCAGCGATATGGCGGAGCAGGCGCTGCGGTGCCTGGAGCTGATGCAGTTCCGCAGCAAGGACACGCTGGCGGAGGTCATCCGGCAGGGACAGAAGGAGACGGACCAGAAGGCGTGGCTGACGGAGGCGCTGCGGCGGGCGGTGACGCTGCTGGACAAGAGCCAGGGGACCCATCTGGCAGAGGCGCTGGAACGGGAACTGGAAAAACGGGAGAGCAGCGGCGGAAAGGCGGCGGCGCCCCGAAGCAGCGACGCTGTGACGCGGCAGCGGCAGGCCACGCGGCAGGCGGTACGGCCCAGATGATACGGGCCAGCTGCGGCGGCGCGCACCTTACGGTGCGGGGCCACGCCGGGTACGGCGAGTATGGGAAGGACATCGTATGCGCGGCGGCGTCCGCGCTGGTGTACGCGCTGGCGGGGAGATTGCGGGAGACAGGACGGCTGGAACGGTTCCAAAGCGCGCCGGGATACGCGGAGATCGCGGGTACGGGGGACTGTGCCCGGGAGTTCGCGCTGGTGCGGTGCGGGCTGGCGCTGCTGGCGCGGCAATACCCCGGCAGGGTGGAAGTTGGGTCGTGACCTACCACGGGGAGGAGAGTTCGGATGGACGAGCTGGAAAAGACGGCGCAGGAGACTGCGGAGGAGACGGGCGGAATGGCTCCCGACGCCGGGGAGCAGCAGGTACCTGCCGGGGAACAGGGGGTACCTGGCGGGGAAGAGGACTTCGAGACGCTGATACGCGGCCGGTACAAGGGGGAATTCGACGCACGGGTGCGGCGAATACTGGACGGGCGGCTGCGGGGACTGCGGCAGGAGAACGAGAGGCTGCGGGAGATGGCGACCGCGGTGGAGACGGCGCGGCAGCGGGAGCAGGAGGCGCAGCTGCAGGCCGCGATGGAATTCGCCGTGGTCCGGGCGCGGCAGCAGATGGCCCAGGCCATCGCCAGCGGCGGCAGCCGCGTGGCGGAGAACGGCGGACGGCGCAGGAGCGTCAGCCGCTGGGATCCCAAGGGTCTCAGCGGGGCGGAGCTGGCGGCGATACGGAAGAGAGTACAGGATGGAGAGAAGATCAGATTTTAGAAAGGGAGAGAAAACATGGAGATGAATTTGCAGATGTTTGCGGAGAACACCCAGACCACGGCAGGCCTGAGCGCGGAGATGAAGACCTACTACGGCATGGAGCTGCTGGAGAATGCCAAGCCGCAGCTGGTGCACAACCAGTTCGCGGCCACAAAGGGCCTGCCTGCCGGCGGCGGCAAGACCGTGGAGTGGCGTAAGTTCGGCGCCTTTGACAAGGCGCTGAAGCCTCTGACCGAGGGCGTGACGCCCGATGGCAGCGGTATCTCCGTCAGCTACATCACCAAGGAGCTGGCGCAGTACGGCGACTACACCACCGTGTCGGATATGCTGGATCTGACGGCCATCGACGACGTGGTGCTGGAGATCACTGACCGCCACGGCAGCAACATGGGCCTGACGCTGGACACGGTGACCCGAAACGAGATCCAGCAGGGCAAGCAGGTGATCTACGCGCCCAAGATCGGCAGCGACGGCACCAAGACCGACGTGACCAGCCGCATGACGCTGGACAAGGACTGCCGCATGACCAGCGAGCTGGTGGCCAAGGCGGCGACCCAGCTGAAGAAGATGAACGCGCCCACCTTTGACGGCAAGTATGTGTGCATCATCCACCCCAGCGTGGCCTTTGACCTGCGCCAGGATGAGGCGTGGATCGCCGCCCACCAGTATGCCGGGGCTACGGAGCTGTTCTCCGGCGAGATCGGTGAGCTGCACGGCGTGCGCTTCGTGGAGACCACGGAGGCGAAGATCTATCGCGGCGAGGACCTGGCCGCCGACAGCCGCACGCTGAAGGTGAACGGCAATGTTATGGCCAGCACCGACGTGACCTTCAACGGCGGCACCGTGGCCGCCGGCGCGCTGGCGGGCCGCTATGTGGTGCTGGGCGGCACCCGCTGCCAGGTGGTGAGCAACACCGACGCGAAGCTGGTGCTGGACAAGACCGTCACCGTGGGCGACAAGGAGGTCATCTACCCCGGTGAGGGCGGCAAGCAGGGCTGCGCCGTGTACGGCTGCCTGTTCCTGGGCAAGGGCGCCTATGGCGTGGTGGACCTGAGCGAGGGCACGGAGGTCATCGTGAAGCCCCGCGGCAGCTCCGGCACCGCCGACCCGCTGGACCAGCGCTCCAGCGTGGGCTGGAAGGGCGTACACGCCGCGGCTATCCTGTACGACGAGTACATGGTGCGCGTGGAGTGCGGCAGCAGCTATTCGGACGAGGATAAGGCGAACTGAGGGAGCGTGAAGCAGGGGCGGACGGGTCGTCCGCCCCTGCGGGAAATGCCGCCGTCAGCGCGGCCACGCCGCGCTGACGGGACGTCGAGGCCACCGCCCCCTGCGGAACGCGGGCGGACGGCGGGGCGAGGTCTTACATGGGGAAAGGAGAAGGGCGAGATGAAGGAAAAAATGACAACGGTGCTGCTGCCCAGGGGCAGAAAGCAGGAGGAGAATTTTGTCATCGTGTCCGTCAACGGGCGCAGCTGGAAGATCATGCGCGGCGTGGAGGTGCGTGTGCCGGTGTGCGTGGCGGAGGTGCTGGAAAACGCCGCCATGATGGCGGAGGCGGCCCGGCGCTATGTGGACGAAAGAGCTTCCTGAGGTGACGGCCATGGCAAGGACGACGGCAAAACAGGTGCTGGACCGGGTGGACGCGCTGCTGCCCAATGGGTATGCGCGCGCGGAGAAGCTGCGGTGGCTGGCCCAGGCGGAGGGCTTTGTGCGGCGGGAGCTGTGCCGGGAGACGGGGGAACTGCCGGCGCTGACCGAGGAGACGGAGCTGACGGCGGCGCCGCCCTTTGACGAGCTGTACCGGCACTATGTGGAGGCGCAGGTGCACTATGCCAACGGGGAGACGGCGCGGTACAACAGCGCGGCGGGCCTGTGGAACAACGCGTTTCTGACCTATCGGGACTACCGGGCCAGGACGGCGGTGCCGGAGGGCGGCGCGTCGGCGCTGCGGCTGTGCTGAAAGGGGGCGGCGGAGATGTATTTTCCCAAGCTGAAGGCGGCGGCGCAGCAGCGGGCAGGCGTAGAGCAGTTCGGGGGACTGGATCGCCGTCCGGGCAGCGGCGCGGGGAGTCTGGAGCAGATGGAGAACCTGTGGAGCAGCGGGTATCCGGCGCTGGAGACGCGGCCCCTGCGGCGGACGGTGACGCAGCTGACAAAGCCCAACGGCATGACGGAGAAGGACGGACTGTTCTGGGTGGACGGCACGGCGCTGTATGTGAACGGCGCGAAAACGGGGTTGGTGCTGACGGACAGCCGGAAGCAGCTGGTGAGCATGGGGGCGTATCTGCTGATCTTTCCGGACAAGAAGTACATCAATACCCAGGATCTGACGGACTTCGGAAGCATGGAGAACGTGCGGGCCACCACGGGAGAGGTGACGTTCACCCTGTGCGACGGGACGGGGGAGAGCCTGGGCAGCTACGCGGCGGGCACGGAGGCGCCCCAGGAGCCCCGGACGGGGGATCTGTGGCTGGACACGGAGCGACCGGAGAGCGTGATGCGGCGGTATGACGGCAGCGCGTGGACGGCGCTGGCGGAGGTGTACACAAAGATCGCCGCTGTGGGCGTGGGACTGGGCTTCCGCGCCGGGGACGGCGTGACGGTGGCAGGCTGCGGCGCGGCGGAGCTGAACGGCCTGCACGTATTGCAGGCGGCGGAGGACGACTGGGTGCTGGTGCCGGCGCTGTGCCGGACACTGGACAGTCAGACGGCGGCGGTGACGGTGATGCGGCTGATGCCGGAGATGGACTTTGTGGTGGAGCAGGGCAACCGGCTGTGGGGGTGCAAGTACGGCATCGTGGACGGTCAGGCGGTGAACGAGATATACGCCTGCGCGCTGGGAGATTTCCGCAACTGGAACAGCTTTGCGGGGCTGAGCACCGACAGCTACGCCGCCGCCAGAGGCTCGGACGGACCCTTTACCGGGGCGGCGGCCTGCATGGGCGGCGTGGTGTTCTTCAAGGAGAACTGCATGGAGCGTATCTATCCGGCGGCGGGCGGCGGGCACCAGATCGTGACGGTGCCGTGCAGCGGCGTGCGGAAGGGCGCGGAAAGGACCGTGGCCGTGGCGGACGGTGTGGTGTACTATCTGGGGAACGACGGGGTGTACGCCTTTGACGGAAGTATGCCGGTGTGCGTATCCCGGGCGCTGGGCGACAAGCGGTATACCGGCGGCGTGGCCGGCGGGGAAAGCGGCCGATACTGGCTGTCCGCCGTGGACGCGGCGGGAGAGACGGAGCTGCTGGTGTACGACACGCAGAAGCGGCTGTGGCACCGACAGGACGATACGGCGGCGGTGGCCTTCGCCCGGTGGAACGGGGAGATGACAGTACTGTGCAGCGACGGACGGCTGCTGGATACAAGCGGTACATTGGGAACGGCGGAGACGGGGTTCTCCTGGAGCGCCGAAAGCGGCGACCTGGGACTGTACACGCCGGAGCACAAGTATCTCTCGCGGTTGGAGCTGCGGCTGAAGACGGCGGCCGGGAGCACAGTGAAGGCGTACGTCTGCTATGACGGGGACGGCGCCTGGGAACAGGTGGGCGGTGTATCCGGCGAGGTGGGGCAGACCCGCGGCGCGGTGCTGCAGGTACGGCCCCGGCGGTGCGGACACCTGCGGCTGAAGCTGGCTGGGGACGGACCGTGCCGGGTGTACAGCGCGGCAGCGGTGTATGAGAAGGGAAGTGACGGGCCATGAGCGTGCTTGCCCTGCCGATGGCACCGGCGGGATCGGTACAGGAGCAGGTGACGCAGCAGTATGCGTATCTGGTGCAGATGGCCCAGCAGCTCAACCTGGCGCTGGGACAGCTGGAGGCGCTGGGCGGCGGGGCCGGAGAGGCCTCCGCCCGGCGGCAGGCCAACGGGCGCTTGGGCACGGCGGCATCGGAGACGGCAGACGGGCAGTATGAGACGCTGCGGAGCATGATCCTGAAGACGGCGGACCAGGTGCAGAAGACCACGGCGGCATTGACGGCGAAGCTGGAGGAGGAATATGTGGCGAGCTCGGACTTCGGCAGCTATGTGGCGAAGCTCAGCGCTCAGCTGGAGGCGGCACCGGAGGCGGTGACGCAGTATTACAGCTTTTTCTCCGACCTGCAGGCCAACGTGGAGAAGGTGGACGCGGCCTTCGCGCACTATAAGCTGGACACGGAGGGGTATATCCGCACGGGTATTGTGTACTACGACGGGGCCGCGCCGGTGTATGGCGTGGCTGTGGGACAGGACCTGACGTGCAGAGAGGTGGACGGCGAGAAGGTGGTGGAGCAGAACAACTTTCGCGCGGTGTTCACCGCCACGCGGCTGTCCTTCTGGCAGGACGCCACGGAGGTGGCCTATGTGTCCAACAACCGGCTGTACATCACGAACATCACGGTGCTGGGCGGTATCGATGTAGGGCAGTGGAGCATGGAGGCGGCGGAGGGCGGACTGGCCTTCCGGTGGATCGGAGGGTGAGTGTGTGAGCTATACGGCGTTGGACAGCATCCAGTGGGGCGGCGTGCCGAAGATCGGCGTCAGCTTCGGCTATGACAGCCGACGCAGCGGCAGCGCGATGCAGTACAGGATCTATGTGACGGTGGCGCCGCTGACAGGGGCATCGTATTTTGGGTACCCTATCTATCTGTCGGTGACGGTGGACGGCGGAAGTGTGTGCAGCGGGCAGACGCTGAAGGCGGCATCGCCCAGCCGGTGGAGCAGCGCGATCGAGTACGACAGCGGCTGGGTAACAGCGGCAGGAGCAGTGGGCACCGCGCCGCTGGGGATACGGCTGTACAGCGGCTCCGGGTCTGCCAGAGACGACAGCTACGGCTATGCGCTGCCGGTGGAGCGCGTGGAGGACATTGGAGATTTCTCGCTGACGGCGGGAGACGCGGTGATCGGACAGACGGGGACGCTGACACTGACGCGGCCCGGGTATGGGTACAGCTTTACGTTCAGCTATGTGCTGGGGGCGGCCTCCGGAACGCTGAGCAGCGGCGCGCTGCGGACGGTGAGCAGCAGCGCGGGGCGCGTGGTGTACCAGTGGACGGTGCCGGAGTCGCTGGCCGGGGAGCTGCCGGAGACGACGCACGGCACCGGGACGGTGACGGTGAAGGTGTACAGCGGCGGTACGCCGGTGGGAAGCCTGAGCGCGGCGTTCACGGCGTATGTGCCGGAGACCATGCGGCCCACGGCGGCGCTGACCACGGAGGTGGTAAACGACGGTACGGCAGCGGAGAGCTGGGGGCTGTGTGTGCAGGGCATCAGCTGGATACGGTACGCGGCGACGGCGGCGGCACAGGGCGGCGCGTCCGTGCGGTCGGTGCAATTCCGCTTTGCGGGGCAGGAGCTGACCGGCACGACCGGGACGACGGCGGTCATCGGCATCAGCGGGACGCTGCGGCCCACGGTCACGGTGACGGACAGCCGGGGACGGTCGGCGACGGCGACAGGCGAGGCGGTGACGGTGGCGGCGTACTATCCGCCGGCCATCACGGCGTCTATGGCGGCGCGGTGCGCCGCGGACGGCACAGAGAAGGACGACGGGGCGTATCTGAAGGTGAAGTGCGCGGCACAGTGCGCCGATGTGCAGGGGCACAATACGGTGGTCCTGCGGGCGCGCTTCCGGCCCGTGGGCGGCGCGTGGAACGGCTATGTGACATTGCTGCCGGGGGCAGAGCAGCTGCTGGGCGGCGGGCTGGACGGCGGGACCTCCTATGAGGTGGAGCTGAGCGCGGAGGACACGGTGGGCAACGTGCGGGTGGTGCGGTATACGGCGGCCACCAGCCGGGTGACACTGCATCTGCGCGCCGGCGGAATGGGCGCGGCCTTCGGCAAATATGCGGAGCAGGAGGCGCTGGAGTGCGTGTGGCCGGCGGTGTTTTATGGGGATGTGGCGGTATCCGGTGCGCTGACGGTGAACGGACAGACAGTGGAGGCGATGCTGTTTCCGGTGGGCAGCGTGCGCCTGACAGACAGCCCTGCGGCGCCGGAGACACCGGCAGGTGCGGTATGGGAGAGCGTGGAGACAGGCATCGCCGGCGTGTATGGCTGGCGGCGCACGACATGACGAGGAGGAGAGAGGCATGGCATCGACGTATACGATGGTGGCGTACGGTTCACAGGGCAGCGCGGTGCGGCAGCTGCAGAATGAATTGAACAAGCGGGGGTATAGTCTGGACCAGGATGGTATCTTCGGCAAGAAGACGAGAGCCGCGGTACGGGACTATCAGAAGAAGAACGGGCTGACGATGGTGGACGGTATTGCCGGCGATGAGACGTGGGGGAGCCTGCTGTCCGCGCCTACGGCGGCGGAGCAGGCGGCGCAGGCCGCCGCGGCAGCAGAGGCGGCGGCACCCAGGGCGGAGGTCACGGCGGGCACGGCGCGGCGTCTGCAGGAGCTGGAGAGGGGCTATACGCCGTCGGACGAGGTGACGGCGGCGCAGGCCTACCGGGACAGCGTGGCGGCGCTGGAGCCGGAGGCGTACCGGTCCCGGTTTGAGGAGCGTTTGCAGGCGCTGTATGACCAGATCGCGGGGCGGGAGGCCTTTGACTACGATCCGGAGGAGGACGAGTCGTACCAGCGGTACGCCAGACTGTATGCCGCCCGCGGCGCGGCGGCCATGGAGGACACGCTGGGCAAGGCGGCGGCCCTGACTGGCGGGTATGCCTCCAGCTACGCCCAGAGCGCGGGGCAGCAGGCGTACAACGGCTATTTGCAGGAGCTGGCAGCGATGGTGCCGGAGTTGCGGCAGGCGGCGCTGGCGGAGTATCAGCAGGAGGGCAAGGCTTTGCAGAACCAGTACAGTATGCTGGACGCGCAGGAAAAGGCGGACTATGACCGCTGGCAGGAGGCGCGTGGCGACTGGCAGAAGCAGCTGGAGGCGGCTCAGGCGGCGTATGAGGACGCGGGCAGTCAGGACCAGAAGCTGTATCAGGCGCTGCTGGCACATTTTTCCGACAAAGCGGAGCAGGAGAGGAAACTTTCCGCCTCCGGCGTCCGTCTTACAGATAGTGGAGATACCGGCAGCAGGAGCGAGAGCCTGAGCTCTACGGCGGCGGAGAGCCTGCAGCGGGCCGTGGTGAACTATCTGAAGCGGGGCAACGGCGATCTGGCCCAGGCGTTGGCGGCGCAGTACACAGCCCGCATGACACCGGCGCAGCGGCAGCGGTTCGAGAAGCTGCTGGGCCAGTACGGCATGACGCTGGCATAAGGGTTGGATAGGGGAAAAGTGCTTGCAATCAGGGGCACTGTATGGTATCATATCAAAGTATATTGCGATGCGGCGGACACGCCGCAGCGGCTCGAGAGGAAGAGAGGAGCCGCGGGAAGGAGCAGCAATGGAGAAGATGAAGAAGCACTTTTTACGCCGAATGGCGCTTGTGATGGCGCTGCTGACACTGGGCTCTGCCGTGCTGGTGGGCTGCGGCGAGCAGAAGGAACCGGAACCGGACCCCAAGGATGAGGTCATCGTGGAGCCGGAGCCCATCCAGCTGCCGGACGGCGTCAGCTTCGATGAGAAGAAGTACCCGGACGTGTTCGGGTTCATCCAGATCCCCAACGCCACCCAGTGCGCCATCAGCAAGGGCCACTATCTGGCGCAGAGTCCCAAGTCCACTAAGAGCAGCACCGGGTATGACGACGATTACTACCTGCAGCGCGATTTGGACGGCAAGACCAACAAGGCCGGCTCGCTGTACATCCAGGCGTACTACAACAAGTCTGACCTCAGCGACCCCATGACGGTGATCTACGGCCACAACATGGCCAACCGGACCATGTTCGGCGGTTTGCAGAGCTACGGCGAGACGCTGAAGTTCGACGACAACGCCGTGATGTACATCTATCAGCCGGGCCGTCAGCTGACCTATAAGTTCTTCGCATGCATCCCCTATGATACCAGCCACATCCTGTACTACCACGACTTCAAGGACGAGAAGGTGTTTAACGCATTCTTTGAGGCGCTGGGCAAGGCGGCCAGCGATCCTAAGTACAAGAGCGACACCAACCAGAACGCCTTTTACAGTGCCGAGGGCTGCGTGAACGTGGACAAGACCAACCTGCCCCAGGCGGGCGACAAGGTGGTGGTGCTGTCCGTGTGCAAGAACGGCGACGATCATCACCGCTATCTGCTGATGGCGAAGCTGGTGGAGGACTCCGCCGCGCCCATCACCATGACCCGCGGTGAGGCCGAGGCTGCCGGTATCCCGGCGGACCGCATCCAGGACAAGGCAGCGGCAGACGCCGCGGCCGCTGCCGCGAATGTCTCCGCGGTGGAGGATGCTGCCGCCAATAAGACCGATGCTGCCAGCAAGACGGATACGGCCAAGACGGAGCACAAGGGCTGAGTCGGACCTGAAAAACAAAAACCTCCCGGACCGTGGCGGTCCGGGAGTTTTTTCGATGCATTTTCAGAGAGCGTTGCCGTCGGTCTGCGTCAGGAGATCGGCCAGGGAGACACTGTCCAGATAGTCGTTGATGATGGTGTCCAGCTTTTCCCACATGGGGAGCGTGGTGCAGTGACCGGCACGGGGGCAGGTGTTTTCGTCGCCCTCCAGGCAGGTGACGGGGGCCAGAGAACCCTCGGTCAGCCGCAGGATCTGGCCCACGGAATAGTCGGCGGCGGGGCGGTTCAGGCGGTAGCCGCCGCCCTTGCCACGGAGACCGTCCACCAGGCCGGCCTTGGACAGCACGGAGATGATGCTCTCCAGATATTTTTCAGAGATGCCCTGCCGTTCGGCAATGGCGGGCAGGGGGAGATAGGCGGCGCTGTCGTCCTGAGCCAGCTCCAGCATGACCCGGAGGGCGTAACGGCCTTTGGTAGATACGAGCATGGGAAGACCTCCCTTATGTTAGTAAACATAGTATAGCACTATGTTTATGCGATTGCAAGGGGAAAACACTCACATATAGTGGTACTTATTCCGCTTGAGCACCAGAAAGACGCCGGAGATGATAAAGGCAAAGATCTCGGCGGCGGTGATGGCCCACCAGATACCGTCCACACCCAGAAGTATGGGCAGGACGACGACGGAGCCGGCTTGGAACACAAGCGTCCGCAGGAAGGAGATGGCAGCGGAGACGGCACCGTTGTTCAGGGCGGTGAAGAAGCCGGAGGCAAAGATGTTGAAGCCTGCCAGTAGGAACGACCAGCAGAACAGCCGGAAGGCATGGGTAGTCAGAGCGTAGAGGCTGGCATCGTAGCCCACAAACAGCCGGGACAAGGGGGCGGCCAGCACACGGGCCAGGACCGTCAGGGTCACGCCGCCGATGGCCATCAGCAGGGCGCTTTTCCGCAGGAGGTTTTTCAGCTCACTGTGGTGCAGCGCGCCGTAGTGGAAGCTGACCACCGGCGCGCTGCCGATGGAGTAGCCGATGAAGATGGCTACGAAGATGAACTGGACGTACATCAGAACGCCGTAGGCGGAGACGCCGTCCTCGCCGATCAGGCGCATGAGCTGGAAATTGTAGAGCATACCCACCAGGGAGGAGGAGATGTTGCTCATCAGCTCGGAGGAGCCGTTGCCGCAGGACTGGAGAATGGGGCGCAGACGCAGGGCGGCGGGCCGCAGGCGCAGCAGGCTGGTGTTGGGACGCAGGAAGTAGATCAGGGGCAGTACGCCGCCTACACACTGGCTCAGGCCGGTGGCGATGGCCGCGCCGGCCACGCCCCAGTTAAAAACGGCGATGAAGAGCGCGTCCAGGGCCATGTTGGTGATGCCGGCGGCCACGGTGACGAAAAGGCCCAGGCGGGGCTTTTCGGCGGCGATAAAGAAGCTCTGGAACACATTTTGCAGCATGAAGGCGAAGGTGAAGCCGGTGACGATGCGGCCATAGAGAATGCAGTCGGCCATCATGGCGTCAGACGCGCCCAGCAGACGGGACACGGCGGGCATGGTGAGGATGCCCACGGCGGACAGCACTGCGCCCAACAGCAGTGTGAACAGTACCAGCATGGAGAAGGTGCGGTGGGCCTCGTCCTGCTTGCCCTCGCCCAGCAGCTTGGACACCAGGGCGGTGCCGCCGGTGCCGATCATAAAGCCCATGCCGCCCAGGATCATCACGAAGGGCATGACCAGGTTTACGGCGGCAAAGGGCGTTTTGCCCACGAAATTGGAGACGAACAGACCATCCACCACGCCGTAGATGGAGGTGAAGACCATCATGCAGATGGAGGGAAGCGTGAAGCGCAGCAGCTTGCCATACGTGAAATGATCGGAGAGACGGATGGATTGCTTTGCCATGGGGGCCTCCTATCGAAAAAAGTAGCTCCATCGTGAAGATGGAGCTAAAACATCCCGCCGAAGGCGGAGTTTGAACTTGGTGACCCGTACCGGATTCGAACCGATGTTAAAGGCGTGAGAGGCCTCTGTCTTAACCACTTGACCAACGGGCCGCATTTTTTCTTCTATTTCATCGGCCAAAGCCGCTGAAATCATGGTACACCTTCAGGGACTCGAACCCTGGACACCCTGATTAAGAGTCAGGTGCTCTACCAACTGAGCTAAAGGTGCATATCCTGTTAACGGTGTTATTATAGTCGATGTGCACCGATATTGCAAGCTTTTTTTGCGAAAAGAACAGGATTTCTTTGAAATCAGGGAGAGAGCCGGAAAAGCGGGGGCTTTTCCGGCTCTCTGCGGGAAAGGAAAGAAGAACTGTCAGTTTTTCCACTCCACATACAGCTCGCGGACGGCATTATCATTGGCGGGCTTGGCGGGGGCGGCCGCGGGAGCTGCGGGCGCCTCGGCAGCGGGGTGGTCACGCTTTTCGATGAACTTGGGCGCCACCTGGGGGAACAGCGCCAGGCTCAGCACATCCTCGTCGGACTTGGCCAGACTCTTGAACTCCTCGCGGTACTTCTCCAGCTCCGGCTCCAGCAAATCGGCGGGACGACAGGTGATGACATCCTCAGGGGCGATGCCCGCCTTGGAGCGGACCTCCTCGTTGACCTCGCCGGGCAGCTTGCCGTATTCACCCTTGAGCATGGCGCGGGACTCCTTGGGGAACGTCTTGTAGCGCTCGCCCATGATGACATTCATCACAGCCTGGGTGCCCACGATCTGAGAGGAGGGCGTTACCAGCGGGGGATAGCCGAAGTCCTTGCGGACGCGGGGGATCTCCGCCAGCACGTCGTAGTATTTATCCTCTTTGCCAGCCTGCTTCAGCTGGGAGATCAGGTTGGAGAGCATACCGCCGGGCACCTGATACAGCAGGGTGTTGGTGTCCACGCGGAGGACCTTGGGGTCCAGGATACCGGCGTCCTGCAGGCGCTGGGCCACCTTGCGGAAGTGGACGGCGGCGTCGGACATCTTTTCCAGGCTTAGGCCGGTGTCACGGACGGTGCCCTGCAGCGTGGCCACCAGGGACTCGGTGGCGGGCTGGCTGGTGCCGTTGGCCATGGGGCTCAGCGCGGTGTCCACAATGTCCACACCGGCGTAGGCCGCCATCAGCAGCGTCATGTCGCCGGTGCCGGAGGTGTTGTGGGTGTGCAGATGGATGGGAACGCTGACCGTCTCCTTCAGCGCCTTGACCAGAGAGTAGGCCTCCATGGGCAGCAGCAGGTTGGCCATGTCCTTGATGCAGATGGCGTCCGCGCCCATGCCCTCCAGCTCCTTGGCCAGCTTGACGAAGTAGGCCTCGTTGTGGATGGGGGAGATGGTGTAGCTGAGGGTGGCCTCCACCTGTCCACCGTATTTCTTGGTGGACTTGATGGCCTGCTCCAGGTTGCGCACGTCGTTCAGCGCGTCGAAAATGCGGATGATGTCGATGCCGTTTTCGATGGACTTGGCGCAGAAGGCGTCCACCACATCGTCGGCATAGTGCTTGTAGCCCAAGATATTCTGGCCACGGAAGAGCATTTGCAGCTTCGTGTTCTTCACATGCTTGCGGATGGTACGCAGGCGCTCCCACGGATCCTCGTTCAAAAAGCGCATACAGGCGTCGAAGGTGGCGCCGCCCCAGCACTCCAGAGAGTAGTAGCCGATGGCGTCCAGCTGCTCCAGTGCGGGCAGCATATCCTCGATGGTCATGCGGGTGGCCGCCTGGGACTGGTGCGCGTCGCGGAGGATGGTATCGGTGATGAGCAGGGGCTTATTAGACAGAAATTCCATAGTTACCTCCTATTAACCGAACAGGGAGATCAGCACGCCCGCGGCGATGGCCGAGCCGATGACGCCGGCCACGTTGGGGCCCATGGCGTGCATCAGCAGGAAGTTGCCGG
>ENA-ORUI01001671-ORUI01001671.1-human-gut-metagenome-genome-assembly--contig:-NODE-1671-length-21347-cov-4.155176_pt1 | contig 21347 bp, 18 predicted proteins | sample MGYA00242078_ERZ509205 | MGnify/ENA primary metagenome ERZ509205 (study PRJEB26280, sample SAMEA2338828) | human gut metagenome | biome: human gut; feature: human-associated habitat; material: faeces... | reverse complement strand
AAGCCCCGCATGCGCGTTCATCGGCAGGGCAAAGCACAGAATGCTCAGTGCAAACCACAGCGCCGAGGCCACGCGGTTGCCCCGCGCTGTGACGTTCACCAGCACCGCGGAAAACGCATATGACGCCGCGTGGACAAAGCTGCCGCCCCCCGCGCCGAGGTCCATCCCCAGCCCGATGCACAGCGCCGCCGGAATGGCGAACGCGCTGCCGCGCTCAAAGGCGAACAGCAGCACCGCCAGCATCGAGAGGATGCGACCCGGCGCAAAGCCGTCCGCAGTTTCGAACGAGGATGCGGCCATCAGCACGCCGAGCAGGATGAAAAGCGGCGCGTAGGGGTGGTCCTCCTTTTCCTTGTCGCCGGTCGACAAAAGCGCGCGGCCGCTCATCGCGCCGAGCGCGCACAGCAGCAGCGCCATCAGGCAGTTTGCCGCCTCGCCCACGCCGTCGCGTAAGACGTAGACAAACTCGACGGAGAACATCATCCCCGCGCACAGCAGCGGCAGAAACGTCCGCTTTTTGTAGAGCTTCAGATCGAAAAACGCGTTGTTCGCCGTGAAGATCAGAACGCCCGCGGCGAAGGTCCTAAGTGCGTGCGAAAACGGCAGAAACAGCACAGCGCCCGCCGACGCGCCGATCAGCGCGCTCACCCCCCGCAATCCTGCGCCCGATGCGCCGATCATGCCGAGCGCGAGCGGCGCGTAGCCGCCGAAGACCTGCGCAAGCGCAAGCGCGAACGAGAGCGCAAAGCGCAGCACGCAGTCGATGACCTTTCCGGACCATTCCTTGCTTTTGAGCAGTTCGATCACCTTCACAGCCTGTCCCCTCCCTGTGCGTCGATTTATTGTGTCGGGGATTATTGTAAACGAGCGGAAAGAAAAAGCCTGTCGGGAAATACACGCGCAAAAAAAAAGAACCGGCAGTTTTGAAAACTGCCGGTTCTCTCGTTCACGTTGATGCTTATTTGACGATCATTTCTGCCTCGCGGGCGTTTTGCGCGATCATGTCGTGCAGCTCCTGCGTGGAGGAGAACTTCTTCTCCTCGCGCAGGTAGTCGATCGAGCCGCAGCGTCTTTCCGTACAGGTCGCCATCGAAGCCGACAAGATATGTCTCGATCGTCACGGTGTTCTTGTCGCTCACCGTCGGCCGCACACCGACGTTCGTCACGCCCACGCACGTTTCGCCGTTCGGCAGATGCGCGCGCGTGGCGTACACGCCGCGCTTGAGGGCGATGATGTGTTCCTCGGGGATGAGGTTTGCCGTCGGGAAAAGGGCTTTTTTCCCGATGCCCTCGCCGTGGCGCACCGTGCCCTCCACGGAAAAATAATGGCCGAGAAATTCCGCGGCGCGCCTGACCTCGCCCGCTTCCAGAAGCGAGCGGATATAAGTTGAAGAGACGGTCACACCGTCTTTTTCGACGCGCGGGATGATGTCGCAGCCGAGGCCGTGGGCGGCGCAGTAACTTCTGAGCTTTTCCACATCGCCCTCATTTTTGTGGCCGAAGCGGAAGTCGTGTCCCGCGACAAGGTGCACCGCGTGATACTTCCTGACGAGAAGCTCAGAGATAAAGTCCTCCCACGGCATGGTCATCATGTTCCGGTCGAACGGCTCGACAAAGACCTCCTGCACGCCGTATTGTGTGCGGATGATGTTTGCGCGCTCAGACGGTGTTGTCAGCAGCGGCACGGGCTTTCCCGTGACGAATTCACGCGGCGAGCGGTCGAACGTGAACGCCGCGGAGCGGCAGCCGCGCTCCTGTGCGCGGCGCACCGCCATTTTGAGCAGCTCGCCGTGCCCGATATGCACCCCGTCGAAAAAGCCGAGGGCGATGACTGTGGATTCATTCATGGTTTTGCTTTCCTTTTGTGTCAGCGTCACACGCTGAAAAAATTTCGTTTCGAGGTGAGAAGCCCGGCTCTTGCCTCAGACAGGGCAAGAAACGTCCCATCGCAGCCGTAGACGCGATAGATCCCGTCCGCAAGGCTCACGCGCAGGGGATTGCCGCAGAGGCATTTTTTCTCCAGCGCGGCGTTTGGAATGGCGAAGGCGGGATAGGTGCGAAACAAACTGTCGAGCGGGCGGAGCAGCGCTTCGCCTTCGCGCGCTGCGTCCTCGAGCGTCACGGCCTCGCCGATACCAAACCCCGAGGCCTCCGTGCGCCGCAGCGCCGCCATGCAGCCGCCGCAGCCGAGCGCCTGCCCGAGATCGTGGCAGAGCGTGCGGATATACGTTCCCTTCGAGCATTCCACGCGCAGGGCGTACTGCCCGTTTCCCAGCTCTTCCGTCAGCGCAAGGCCGTAGATCGTGATGCGCCGCGGCTTGCGCGCGACCTCCTTGCCCTGGCGGGCAAGGTCGTAAAGCTTTTGCCCGTTCACCTTGATGGCCGAGTACATCGGCGGGATCTGCTCGATCTCGCCGAGAAAGCGCGGCAGCGCCGCGCGCACGTCGTCCGCCGTGACGGTCACGGCACGCTCTTCGAGCGTTTCGCCCGTCGTGTCCTGCGTGTCGGTCACTCTTCCCAGCTGCAAGACGGCCTCGTAGACCTTTTTCCCGCCCTCGGCAAAGGAGACAGCCTTGGTCGCCTGCCCGACGAAGACGGGCAGCACGCCCGTTGCCATGGGGTCGAGCGTTCCGGCGTGACCGACGCGCTTTTCATGCAGAATACCGCGCAGTTTGGCGCACACGTCCATGCTCGTCCAGCCTGCGGGTTTGTCGATGATAATGATTCCGTTGGGCATATGTTCTCCTTTGCACCGTTGGGTTATTCTTATGCCTGCGCCTGCTCCTCGCGCACCGCTTCGGCGATGGCGTTCAGGATCATTGAGCGCGCGGTCTCATAGTCCGCGTGCTCGATGAGGCAGCCGGAGGCGGCGCGGTGTCCGCCGCCGCCGAGCTTGGAGCAGGCGAGCGTCGCGTTCACGCGCGCGCCCGTGCGCATGCTGACCTTCCACGCGCCGTCCTTGGTCTCCTTCATCGTCACGGCGCAGTCCGTGCCCTCGACCACGCCGCCGAGGGCGGCAAGGTCTTCCATATCGGCCTCCGTGAGCGCCATGCGCTTTTGCAGGGACTGCGGCACGGCAACGATGACAACACGGTCCTCGTCGTAAAATTCCATCGTGCGCAGAAGCTCTCCTTCGAGCGCGAGGCGTTTTTTGCTCTTTGTGCGGAAGTGGAGCTTATTGACGGCGCGATAGTCGATGCCGGTCTCCATCAGCGCGGCGGCCGCGCGGTGCGTGTTCGCCGTGACGTTGGAGTAGACAAAGCAGCCCGTGTCGGTCGAAACGGCGACATAGAGCGGCAGGGCGACCTCTTTCGTCAGCTGCCCCAGCTCCTGCGCAAGTGCGCAGAGAATTTCGCCGCAGGCGGCGCACTCGGGATGCACACAGCTCTCCTTGCCGAAGCCCTCGTAGCTCGGGTGATGGTCGATGGCGAGGTCGACGCGCGTTTTGAACATCTCGGCATTGTCGGGGAACAGGCTCAGCGCGGCGAGGTCGACGGAGACGACCGTCTCATAGTCAAAATCGTCCGCGACCCAATACTCCTCAACATAGGGGGCAAAATGCTCGGTCGTCTCGCAGTTGTAGAGGACGCCCGCGTGCTTTCCCATCGCCCGCAGCATGGCGCACAGCGCCGCCGCGCAGCCGAGGGTATCGCCGTCGGGACGGCGGTGGGTGAGGATGAGATACTTATCGTGCGCGCGGAGATATGCCGCGACTTCGGAAACGGTCATTCCTGCTCGTCCTCCGTTTTCAGCGTTTCGTTTTCGGGGTTCGCGGGCTTCACCACGCGCAGATCGCGCAGCAGCTCTAAGATGTGCGCGCCGTACTCGATGGAATCGTCCGCGATGAACTGAAGCTCGGGCGTGTAGCGCAGCGACATGCTCGCGCCCAGCTCGCGCCGGAGATAGCCCGCCGCGCTCTTGAGACCGCGAATGACGTCCTTTTCGAGCGACTTTTCGAGAACGCTCACGTAAATGCGCGAATAGCGCAGGTCGCTCGTCGTATCCACATGGGTGATGGTCACCATGCCGCTCTGGACGCGCGGGTCCTTGAGCGTGCGGATGAGCGAGCTGAGCTCGCGCTGGATCTCTTCATTGATGCGTCCAATGCGATTGCTTGCCATTTTTATTCCTCCTTTGAAAAAAGCAGGGGCGGGCGAACGCCCGCCCCTACCTTAAGGCTTCTAAACATTGCGCCGCGCACGGCGCAAAAATCTTGATCTGTATTTCTGACGACCTGTGCGTCAGAAATACACTTTACAGGCTGCAAACGTGCGAGCGCAGCGAGTGCGCTGCCGCAGCCTGAATCCTACTCAAAAATTCGCTTCGCGGATTTTGAAGTCTTACTGCTCGATCTGTTCCATAACGTACGCTTCAACGATATCGCCGACCTTGATGTCGTTGTACTTTTCGAAGCTCAGGCCGCACTCGTAGCCCTGCGCGACTTCCTTGACGGAGTCCTTGAAGCGCTGGAGCGAGGCGAGGTGACCCTCGTGGACGACGATGCCGTCGCGCACGATACGCACGTCGCACGCGCGCTGGATCTTGCCGTCGGTGACATAGCAGCCCGCGACGGTGCCGACGGACGAGACTTTGTAGGTCTGGCGAATTTCGGCGTGGCCGATGATGGCCTCGCGGAACTTCGGCGCGAGCATACCCTTCATAGCGGCCTCGATCTCGTCGATCGCATCGTAAATGACGCGATACATGCGCATATCGACATGGTTGCGGGCCGCGCTGTCGCGCGCCGCAGCGTCGGGGTCACGTGGGGACAAGCCGCCTTCCACGAAGAGCTCGTTCGCAACCAGGTTGCCCACGTCCTCCAAAAGAAGCGTGCAGCCGCGCGGAAGCCCGGGCACTGCGGCGCCCACGTCACGCGTGCGCTCGAGGGTGGAAAACCCCTTGCCCTCGCGCAGCGCCCGATGGCGCGCGATGCGGCGGGCGCCCTCTTCCCCGAAGGGCTCCATCGTTGCCAGGTAAACGCGGGGGCCGTCGTGCCCGAGGCACAGGGACTCGGCGTAGGCGCTCTTGCCGCTCGCGGCGGCGCCGATAACGAACGTCACCGTCATTTCCCAGCCTCGAAATGCTCGTAAGCAGCCATGCCAGTCGCCGTGAACGTCTTCCCATCCCGGTACACGCGCAGCGCCGAATCCAGAAGGGGCAGATACGCCATGGCGCCCGCGCCCTCGCCCAAGTGCATGCCTGCGTCGAGGGGTGCCTTTATACCGAGCTCGCGAAGGAGCTCCTGGCTTGCGGGTTCACTTGATGCGTGGGTGCCCACGAGGTAGCCCAAGGCGTTGGGACACAGGCGCGCAGCGCACAGGGCCGCCGTGCAGGATATGACCCCGTCGAGGAGCGCCGCCGCCTTCGAGGCCGCGGCTCCCAGGTAGAAGCCGCACATCGCCGCGATGTCGAATCCGCCCACCTTCGAGAGCACGTCGATCGGGTCGGCGGGATCGGGCGAGTTCGCGTCGATAGCGCGCTCGACCACGTCGCGCTTGCGCGCGAGCGAGGCGTCCGAGAGCCCCGCGCCGCGGCCGACGAGGCTCCGCGCGTCCGCCCGGATGAGCACTGCGGCCACCGCCGCCGAGGTGGTCGTGTTGCCGATGCCCATCTCGCCCGCGGCGAGAAGGCGCACGCCGGCGCGAGCAAGCCCGCACGCGACGGCGATTCCGACCTCGATCGCGCGCACGGCCCCATCGCGAGACATAGCGGGGCCGTGCGCGATGTTGCCGCTCCCCCGCCGCACGTTCGCGCGTACCATGCGCGCGTCTTCTATGCCCCGGGCCATACCCACGTCGACGGGCACGACCTCGGCACCCGCGAACGCCGCCATGCGGCAGGCGCTCGTGGCTCCCTCGCACATGTTGAGCGCGACGGCTCGCGTCACGTCTTGTCCGCTTTGCGACACGCCTTCGGCAACGACCCCGTTGTCGGAGAAGAATACTGCGAGCGCACGGGGAAACTCGGCCACCTCGGCGCTCCCCTGAGCTGCGGCGATACGCGCGACGGCATCTTCAAAGTCGCCCAATCCCCCCAAGGGGTGCGCGATGGAGTCCCACGCGGCGTACGCGGCGGCGCGGGCGCACTCGTCTGCGGGCGCGATCCGGGAGAGCGCGGCTTCGAGCACGGCGCCCGGCGCCGACGAGAACGCGCGCTCGACTTCCTCGCGGATGCAGGCAAGCGCGGTTTCGGTTGCTTCAGCCATGCCGTCTCCTCTCTGCGAACGACGCTGCGGCAGACGCGAACGCGCGCGCAACGTCGGGGTTCGCAGGATAGTACACATGCGGGAAGCCCGCAACCAGGGACGGGGTGGTCGTCATGCACGGCCAGCCTTTGTCGCGCCGGGGCTTTTGCGCCCAAAAGTCGCCGCCCGGGCAGGTGGACTGCCAGTAGTGGAACTCGTGCGCGCGGATGCGTGTGCCGCGCGGCCCGTAGAGCCCGTCGCGTTGGGAAGTGAGCTCCACGTACCCGAAATGGGACAGCCTTCCCCCGTTCTCGCTTGCGCCCTCAAGGGCGCCCACAACAGGCCAGCGCCGCCCCTCGCTATCGGAGATTTCGCGCTGCAGGTACAGAAACCCACCGCATTCGGCAACCGTCGGCATGCCGGATTCCACCGCACGCCGCACCGCCTCGCGCATCGGCGCGTTCTCGGAGAGCTGCCGCACATGGAGCTCCGGGTAGCCGCCTCCCAGATAGAGAGCGCTTGTCCCCCGCGGCAACTCGCTATCACACAGGGGGCTGAAAAAGGCCAGCTCGCAACCCAGGTCCTCGAGCGCGCGCAGGTTCTCCTCGTAGTAGAACGAGAACGCCTCGTCACGGGCGACGGCGACGATGGGCCGCGCTCCCGCGATCGGCTCCAACCGGTAAGGTTCCTCGCGGATATCGGGTGCCGTCGCCGCTGTTTCGAGCAAGCGGTCGACGTCGACGGTCTTTTCCACCAGCTCGGCCATCTTGTCGATGCGCGCGGAGAGCTGCTCGACCTCGTCGGCGGTCACAAGCCCCAGATGCCGGCTTTCGAGCGAGAACGCCTCGTCGGCGGGGATATTCCCCAAAACCGCGACGCCCGTGTGCTTCTCGATCGCAGGCGCCGCGTAGGCGCAGGCAGCGGCGCTCGTCTTGTTCAACACGACGCCGCGCACGTTCGCACAAGGCAGGAACTCGGCGATGCCGCGGATTACGGCGGCGAGCGATAAAGACGCCCCGCGCCCGTTCACCACTAAAACGACCGGCGTTTCCGTGTCGCGCGCAACCTGGTAGCTGCTCGCGTCGGCCACGCCGGGCGCCATGCCGTCGTAGAAGCCCATGACCCCCTCGAGCACCGCGACATCCGCACTCGCGGCGCCGCGTGCGAGCAGGGCGCGCAGCGTCGGGGCGTCGGTGAAGAAGCCGTCTAAGTTGCCCGAGCGCGCACCCACGACGCGACGATGAAAGAGCGGGTCAATGTAGTCGGGGCCGCATTTGAAGGCCGCGCATGCAAGGCCGCGGCGTGCGAGCGCGCGCAGGAGCGCGCACGTAACGACCGTCTTGCCGCTCCCGCTCGAGGGCGCAGCGACCATGAAGCGCGGGATGGTCGTGCTCACCGGGCGCCGCCTTCCCCACCTGCACCACGCGCGCTGACGAGGAACACGGGGTTTTGCGCCTTCATAAGATGGTGCGAGCCTACAGCCTCGGCGCGGGCGGCCGACACCTGGCACGCCTCGAACCCCTTAAAGCGCGAACCCGAGAGGAGCGCGCACGCCTCGGTGAGCGTCTCAACGGTGACGCATGGCACACACAGGCGAACCTGCGAGTTTTTCTCGAGCGCCGCCTCCACGATGGAGGGAAGCTCACCTGCGCTCCCGCCGACGAACACGGCGTCGGGGACGGGCAGTTTCGCGAGCGCTTCGGGGGCGACACCGGGGACCGCATGCACGTTGCCGCAGCCGAATGCATCCGCGTTCTCTCGGATGAGCCGCACGCCGGCCGCGTTGCGCTCGACCGCCCATACCGACCCCACTCGCGCGACGAGCGCCGCCTCGATCGACACGCTCCCCGTGCCGGCGCCGACGTCCCACACGGTGTCGGTCGCGGTAAGGCGCAGCTTCGCGAGCGCGACGGCGCGCACCTCCTGCTTGGTCATGGGAACGTCGCCGCGGATGAAGAGCTCGTCGGGAATGCCCGAGGAAGCGTACGGCCAGCGGGAGCTCGCGGCGCGGGATGCGCCCGCAGAGTCCGCCGCGGAAGAAGCCGCCGTGGGCGCAGACGCACCGGCAGGCGCCTCAGAGGCTACGCTAGAGCCCGCGGGCGAGCCGGCGCCGCCTGCGAACTCGATAAGCATCACGTTCAAGTCGTCGAACGTCTGACCTGCAATTTCACTTGCGGTCGCGCAGGTGATGCGCTCCTCGGGGTACGACAGGCGCTCGGCCACCGTCACGCGCGCGTCCCCGAAGCCCGCATGCACAAGCTCACCCGAAAGCCGCGAGGGGTCTTCCCCGCCCGACGTGACGAGGAAGAGTTCACCTGCGCGCTCGGCCTCGGCCACGATGTCGCACGCCACGCCGTGAGCGCTCGCGAAGCGCCAATCCTGCCATGGACGCGCGAGGCGCGCGGCGAGATACGACGCTGAGCTTATGCCGGGAATGACGCGCACGTCCACCTGCGCGTCGCCGGAGAGCGCCTCCACCAGGCGGCGCGCGCCACTGAACAGCCCCACATCGCCCGTCATCACGACCACGGCGCGCTGCCACGACGCCGCATCGGTGAGCGCGGCGACGATGTCCGCCGTCTTCACGAGCTCGCATCTCACCACGTCGGGCGGCACGTCGATGCCGGCAAGCGCGCGATGAGCGCCGATGACCACATCGGCGATGTCGATCGCGTCGAGCGCCGCGCGCGAGAGCAAGTCGGGGTTTCCGGGCCCCGCCCCGATTATCGTTACCTTTCGCATGGAATCTCCCGATACCCGCGCGGCGTGACCATACGGCCGCCTACGCGCTTCGTGTCCGCGTTGCCGACGAACACGGTGGTGAACATGTCGGCGTCGAGCTCCCCCAGCTCGGAGAGCCTGCACATGCCCGACTGCTGCCCCTCGCGCCCGATGTTGCGTACCCAGCCGCAGAGCGTGTCGGGGGCCTTCCATTCGAGCATAATCTTCGCCGCGCGCGAGAGCCTGTCGGCGCGCTTTCTGCTGCGCGGGTTGTACAAACAGATGCAGAAGTCGGCGCTCGCCACGGCGGCGAGCCTGCGCTCGATGACCTCCCACGGCGTGAGCAGGTCGGAGAGCGACACGACCGCGAAGTCGTGGGCAAGCGGGGCGCCGAGCACCGCCGACCCGCTCTGAGCCGCGGTGGCCCCGGAGATAACTTCCACGTCTACATCGGGGTAGTCCTCCGCAAGCTCCAGCACGGGGCTCGCCATGCCGTAAACGCCCGCGTCACCGCTGCACACGAGCGCCACGGCTTCTCCGCTCTGCGCGCGCGAAAGCGCCAGACGGCACCGTTCGACCTCGTGCATCATCGGCGTCGCGAGATGCGCCGCGTCGGGCACGGCGGCAAGCGCGAGCTCCACGTATTTCGTGTACCCAACAACGATGTCGGCCGCCTCGAGCGCGCGCCGAGCCGCAATCGTCATGCCGTCGGGGCCGCCCGGGCCGATCCCCACCACGAAGAGCTTTCCCATCACCGCTCCTTAAACGAAAGTTCGATAGATACTTTGGAAAACGCGACGGTCACGCCGCCGTGAGCGAGCTTCGGGAAGATAAGTTTGCCCCCGCCCGCGAGCGCCGCGCGCTCGCACACATTGTCGACCCCCACCGTCGCGCGCACGAAATCAGATGGCGAAACGCTGCCTTCGACCTGCGACAACTCCTCTGCGGAATACGTCGCAAGCGGGATATTGCGCGCGCGGCAGAAGGCGAGCAGACCCTCCTCGTGCGCCTTCACGTCGATCGTCGCCGCCTCGCGCACGGCCAAAGGCGAGATGCCCGCCTGCCCGCACGCGAGAAGAAACGCCTCCCCGATCGCTTCGGCGCACGCACCGCGACGGCACCCTATGCCCGCAACGATACAGGGCACGACAAGGCGAAGCGGCTCGGGCGCAGGCGCCTGCCCCCGCATGCCCGCCGGCATCCCCGTCTCACCGGCGGGCACGACCTCGTCCGTTGTCTCCGCCGCGCGAACGAACGCGCCTGCATTCGCGCCAGCGAACGGCGACACGACGATATCGGCCCGAGCGCGGTCGGACGCAATGTCTACCCCCTCAGGCGGCTGTCCCGAAATCGGCATGTCGGAATAGAGTGCCACGCGCCCGCCCGAAAGCAGCCGCGCCGACACTCGCTTGATGGCCTCGGGATTCGAAACGGCGAGCCCCGCACAGCGCGCCCACGTATCCACCGCCCACACGCCGCGGACGTCGGTCGCCGTGGTGATGACGGGGATGGCCCCTACCGCGCGGGCCACAGTTTGCGCAAGCTCGTTCGCACCGCCCAAATGCCCCGACAAAAGCGGGACGGCAAAGCGCCCCGCCTCGTCAATCACCACAACCGCGGAATCGGTTGCCTTCGAAGCGACATGCGGCGCGATCGCCCGCACGGCGATGCCCGCCGCGCCCACGAACAGAAGCGCGTCCGACGCTTCCCACGCGAGCGCCGTCCATGCGCGCAGGTCGGCCTTCCCCTCGCCGAACCCGCGCGAAACGGAAACGTCCCAGCCAGGGTCGTCTTCACCTGTCTGTGCGCAATCGGAAAGCGCGTGTGCGGTGCGCACCGCCAACGCATACCCCCTCTCAGTGAACGCTATGCAGGAAACCCTCATCTAGCGCACCACCATCGTCGAGAAGTAGCTGCCCCGATCGGGCACATCGTCGAGCGAGCGGTACACGCGCTCGCCCGGAAGCCCACAGTCCTCTACAAGCTCGGCACCGTCGAAGGCACCCTCCTCGCAAAGGAAGCGCTTCGTGTCCGCAAGCGAGCGGCGCGCCTTCATGACCACCTTCGTCCCCGGCCAGCCGATTGCACGGCGCACCCCGTACAGAACGCCTTTACTCATACGTCGCCCCCAATTTCCCGATAACTGCATCGGCGCCCGACGTGCGGAAAAGCTCGCGGCGCTCGGCGTCGAACACGACCGCGGCGATGTCGCATGCGCCCGCCGCGCGGCGGCGCAACCTGTCCTCGATTGCCGCAGCGAGCGAGGCGCGCGCAGCGTCCCCCACGCCGGCGGCCTCGATTACCTCGAGCGCCGCCGTGGTCGTGACCGACGACAGGATCTCACGCACGGTCTTCGCGCCCGCGCCGGCCAAGGCCGCGTGGGCGGCCAGAATCTCCGCGCGGCAGTCGGCGGTACGCGAATGGGTGTCCATGATGCCGCCCGCGACCTTCACCAACTTGCCGATGTGTCCCACAAGAAGGACATTAGTAAATCCCTCGCGAACGCAGCAATCAATCGCATCGCCCACAAAGTTGGAGATAAAGACCACCGGCGCACCGTTTAGGTGGAAATGCCCCGAGATGAACTGCCCGCCGTAGTTGCCGGGCGTGAGCACGACTCCGCGCCGCCCCATAGCCGCATGCTGCCGAATCTCGAGCTCGATGCTGTCGCGCAAAGCAGCGAGGCTGCGCGGCTCGACGATGCCCGTCGTGCCCAGGATGGAGATGCCGTCCTTTATCCCCAGGTGCGGGTTGAAGGTCTTTTCGGCAAGGGCAACACCCTCGGGTACCGAAATCGTCACAGCAATATTTCCAGAAAAGCCGTGCGCGGCGCACACCTCGCGCACCGCCGAAGTGATCATCGCGCGCGGCGTCGCGTTGATGGCGGCCGCCCCCACCGGCTGCTCGAGCCCGGGCAACATCACGCGCCCCACGCCCACGCCGCCATCGACGGAAACTTCCGATTCGCGCGCGGGCACGCCCTTGCTGCCCGCAGCGCCCGCGCCCGAGCCCGCATGTTCCACGCGCGCGTACACGAGCACGCCGTCGGTCACATCGGCATCGTCGCCTGCGTCCTTTCGCACGGCGCACTGGGCGCACCCCTCGCCGATGCATGCGTCGACCACGTCCACCTCGACGGGCAGCCCGCCGGGGGTGACGATCGACACGCGGCCGACGGGCTTTCGCGACAAGAGCATCTCGCAGGCCGCCTTCGCCGCGAGCGCGGCGCAGCTCCCCGTGGTGTAGCCGCAGCGCAGGCGGGTCGTCCCGGTATATATGTAGTGCTCGAAGGCCACGCTAGCTGCTCGCCTTCCGATACCCCGTGGCAAACGAAGGGTCATAAAGCTTGCTGCGCTCGTAGGACTCCGCTTGCGCGCCGTCGTGCGCAAGTCCGCCGCGAGCTCCGAGCACGCGGCCCACCACCACGAGCGCCGTGCGGTCGATGCCCTCTCGCGCGCCCGCATCGGCGAGCGTGCCCACTGTGCATCGCACCACGCGCTCCTCAGGCCAGGTCGCCTTGTACACGAGCGCCGCCGGCTCATTGGAGCTGCGGCCCGCGGCCAAAAGCTCGGCGGAAAGCTCGGCGAGCATACCCGAGCTCAGGAAGATGACCATAGTCGAGCCGCTTTCCGCCATGGTGCGCATGCCCTCGCCCGCGGGCATGGGGGTGCGTCCGGAAAGCCGCGTGATCACGACCGACTGGCTGATTCCCGGCAGCGTGTATTCCTGGCGAAGCGCCGCCGCGGCACCGCAAAAGCTCGACACGCCGGGCACCACCTCGTAGTCCACGCCGCGCGCGTCGAGCGCGTCCATCTGCTCCTGGATGGCGCCGTACAGGCACGGGTCGCCCGTGTGCAGGCGCACCACTTCCTCGCCCCGTGCATCCGCCGCGCACATCACGTCGAGCACTTCCTCCAAGGTCATGTGCGCGCTGTCGTAGACGACGCAGGATTCCTTGCACTCGGCGAGCAGCTCGGGGTTCACAAGGCTCCCCGCCCAAACGACCACGTCGGCCGCGCGCAGAAGGCGCGCCCCGCGCAGCGTGATAAGGTCGGCGGCGCCCGAGCCTGCGCCAACGATATGAATCATCCGAGCCTTCCCTTCCCGTTTCTCATCGCAACCGTTTACGCCGCCATTCGCGCAGCGGACAAAACACGGCGCCTGCGGCGGCAATCGGCGCAAATACGCAGGCAGGAGGCGCAATGCCGCCCGCCCTGACTTTGACACGTTCACAAGTGCCCTCTATCATAGTAAAAGTTTCGGCAACGAGCATATGACAATCGGATAAAAGGAAATGACCGGCGCGGCGCCCGCACAGCCCGCGCTGGCTTGCGGAGGGAACCAGGTGGGAATCCTGGGCAAGGGACATTACTGTGTAGGACGCGCAGGCGAACCGTCTCGCGCCCCAAGCCAGACTGCTTCGCCTTTTCCTCACGGCATCGCCGTGGCGTTAGCTCCTTGTGAACCCCGAGGGGCGCGCTTTTCTTTCGCTTGTGCCGACAAGCAACTGTCGCCGGGGGACCGGCAAACCGAGGAAAGGAAAAACCATGTCCGACCAGATGTCACGCCGCGGCTTCATGGGCGCCGCAGCAACCGGAGCCTTCGCGCTCGCCGGAGTCGCGCTCGCGGGCTGCTCCAGCACCTCCGCGAGTTCCGAGAAATCGAGCGAAAAGGAGAAGGCCGTGAAGCCGGTCATCCTCGTCACGAGCTTCGGCACGAGCTACAACGACTCGCGCCACATCACCATCGGCGCCATCGAAGACGCTATCCGCGAGAAGTACTGGCAGGACTACGACATCCGCCGCGCCTTCACCGCGCAGATCATCATCGACAAGCTGAAGAAGCGCGACGGCATCACGATCGACAACATGACCGAGGCGCTCGACCGCTGCGTGGAAGACGGCGTGAAGGAAATTGTCGTGCAGCCGACGCATCTCATGGCTGGCCTAGAATACGCCGACGTGAAAGACGAGCTCGACAAGTACGCCGACAAGTTCGACAAGATCTCGCTCGGCGACCCGCTGCTCACCTCCGACGACGACTACAAGAAGGTGGCCGCAGCCATTAAGGAGAACATGGCGTCCTTCGACGACGGCAAGACGGCGCTGTGCCTCATGGGCCACGGCACCGAAGCCGATTCCAACGCCGACTATGCCAAGATGCAGGAAGTGTTTAAGAACGAGGGCTTGACGCAGTTCTTCGTCGGCACCGTCGAGGCTGAGCCGACCTGTGAGGATGTTATCGCCGCCGCGAGCGCCGCAGGGTACAAGAAGGCCGTGCTCGCGCCGTTCATGGTGGTCGCGGGCGACCACGCGAACAACGACATGGCAGACGAGACCGACCCCGACAGCTGGGCTGCAAAGTTCGTGGCCGCTGGCTTCGAAGTGACGTGCCTGCTCCAGGGTCTGGGACAGAACGCCGCGGTCGACGACATCTACGTCTCGCACGTGGACGACGCCATCGCCAAGCTGTAAACTCGCCGCGCACGGGGGCGCCGGTCGCGTCCCCGTGCAACGGGCATGCGCCTTCCCCGACCGACGGCGCATGCCCGTTGCATTCGCATCCCGCCCGCCCACCGCACGGCGCGGGCGGTCGAAGCGATTGAAAGGAACCCCCTCCATGTTGAAGAAAACCCTCGCCTTCGCCCTGTCGGCGGCGCTTTTCGCGTTCTCGCTCGCCGGCTGCGGCGGAAATTCAATCGACAGCGCAAAGGCAAGCGATGCCGATTCCCAGGAAAAGACCGAACAGGCGGCCGATGCGCCCGAGGGCGCAAGCGCTGCCCCCATCACCGCCGACAAGGTGGCCGACGGCACCTATCCGATCACCGTAGATTCCAGCTCGAACATGTTCAGGATTGTGGACGCCCAGCTCATCGTGGAAAACGGCTCCATGCACTGCGTGATGACACTTTCCGGCACGGGCTACGGCAAGCTCTTCATGGGCACGAGTGACGAGGCTGCCGCCGCGAGCGAGGCCGACTTCATCCCCTATGTGGAAAACGCGGAAGGCAAGTACACCTACGACGTGCCCGTTGAAGCGCTCGACGAGGACACCGCCTGCGCCGCGTGGAGTATTAGAAAAGAGCAGTGGTACGACCGCACGCTCGTGTTCGAATCCGCCGGCGTCGATCTGCGCGCCGACGCACTGAAGTAACGCCATGCGGTCGATTCTTCCCAAGGGGGAAAACAGAAAGCGCCACAGAATCGCGGCGCGCGCGATCGCCTGCGTTCTCGTCGCCCTGCTCGCGCTTCCCTTCGCGGGGTGCAGTGCGAGCCCGAACGCGACCGGTGCCACGACGGGCTCTCAGGAATACACTGTGAGCGTCTCGCTTTCCGGCGGGTCAGGGCGCGCAAGCATCGCCTCACCAACCACAATTGTGAAGGATGGCGACACCTACACCGCGACCATCACCTGGTCGAGTTCGAACTACGACAAGATGACCGTCGACGGCGTGGACTACGCGCCCATAAACGACGGCGGCAACTCCACGTTCGAGATACCCGTCACGCTCGACGAGGACATCGCCGTGTCGGCCGAGACCGTCGCCATGTCGACGCCGCACACCATCGACTACACGATCCACTTCGACTCATCCACCATGAAGGAGAAATCGGGCGACGAAGCAAGCGGCGGCTCCCCTGCGGGAACGGCTTCAAGCGCCGCGGCCGACTTCCACAACGCCGATTTGGGCTGCGGCTGGAAGCCGACGGGGACGCTTCAGCTTGAATACGCCGAACACTTCACTGTCGACGAGTTCGAAGGCGGCCTGCGGCTTATCTGCATTTCGAACGGGGAGCGCTTCCTCGTGGTGCCGCAAGATGCGAAGGTACCTGATGGGTTGAGCTCCGACATCGCGGTCATAAGGCGCCCCGCCGACAAGGTGTACCTCGTGTCGTCGGCGACGATGTGCCTGGTCGACGCGCTCGATGCGAACGACAATATCATCATGTCGGGCACGAAGGCCGACGATTGCTCGGTCGCGGGCTTCAAAAGCGCACTCGAAAGTGGGGCGATCGCCTACGGCGGCAAGTACAGCGAGCCCGACTACGAGCGAATATCGGCCTCGGGCTGCACGCTCGCCATCGAGAACACCATGATCAACCACACGCCCGATGTGAAGGAAAAGCTGCAGAAGCTCGGGCTCGTCGTGCTCACCGAACAGTCGTCGAGCGAGCCCGAAGCACTCGGGCGCGTCGAGTGGATTAAGCTTTTCGGCGTCCTGTTCGACAAGGAAGACGAGGCCGCGCACCTGTTCAACGAGCAGAAGACCCGCGTCGAGCAAACGTCGGGGCTCGCGTCGTCAGGTAAAACCGTGGCGTATTTCTACATTAACTCGAACGGGGCCGCCGTCACGCGGCGGGCGGGCGACTACGTGGCGCAGATGATCGAGCTTGCAGGCGGCAGCTACGCGCTCGATGACGCGCAGACGGCGTCGACGTCAGGTTCATCAGTAACGCTCGAAATGGAGCGCTTCTACGCGACGGCGAAGGATGCCGACATCATCATCTACAACGGCACCATCGACGAATCGGTTGCCACCTTGAACGACTTCGTAGGCAAAAACGCGCTATTGTCGCAGTTCAAAGCCGTGAAGAACGGCAACGTCTGGGTCACAAGCGCCGACATGTACCAGCAGATGACTTCTACCGCCGACATTATCGACGAGCTGCACGGGGCGTTCACCGGCGATGACGCGAGCGACTTCCATTATCTGAGAAAGCTCGGCTAGCGCCATGAGAAGCCGGCTTTCCATGGCATACGACGAATCGGGGCGCGCCGCGCGGTGTCGCGTCGTGACGGCGCTGCTCGCTGTTGCCCTCATCGTGCTCGTCGGGGCCAACCTGTGCATCGGGAGCGTGCTCGTGCCCGCAGACCACATCCCCGGCATCCTTTCGGGCGGCGCGGCCAATTCCATGGAAAGCCAAGTCATCTGGGAGATTCGCCTGCCGCGCGTGCTTTCAGCCGTGCTTCTCGGCGGGGCACTTTCGCTCTCCGGGTTCCTGCTGCAGACGTTTTTCAACAACCCCATCGCCGACCCGTTCATCTTGGGCGTCTCCTCGGGCGCAAAGTTCGTCGTCGCGCTTACGATGATTGTACTTCTGGGCGCGAACCAGGCCATGTCCTCCCCGGCCATGGTGGCCGCAGCGTTTCTGGGCTCGCTTATCACCATCAGCTTCGTGCTCCTCATCGCACGGCGCATAAGTTCCATGGCCATGCTCATCGTGGCAGGCGTCATGGTGGGATACATCTGCTCAGCGGCGACGAACTTCCTCATCGCCTTCGCCGACGACCAGTCCATCGTGAACCTGCACAACTGGTCTTTGGGTAGCTTCTCGGGTTCGAGCTGGGACGACGTCGCGGTCATCGCGGTCGTGGTGATCACCGTGAGCGCATGCGTATTCGCGATATCGAAGCCCCTTTCCGCCTTCCAGCTGGGAGAAGCCTACGCGAAAAGCGTCGGCGTGAACGTCGCACGCTTCCGCGTGGTGCTCGTCCTTCTAGCGAGCATGCTCTCCGCCTGCGTGACCGCTTTCGCTGGTCCGGTGTCGTTCGTAGGCATCGCAGTTCCGCATCTCGTGAAGTCGGCGCTGAAGTCGTCGAAGCCCATCCGCGTGATTCCTGCGTGCTTCTTGGGAGGCGCCATCTTCTGCGCGGGCTGCGATTTGATCGCGCGCACGCTGTTCTCTCCCGTCGAGCTTTCCATCAGCGCCGTCACCGCCATCTTCGGCGCGCCGGTGGTTATCGCGCTCATGTTGAAGAAACGAGTGAGGTAGATGGGGGAATTCATGCCGCGGCCCAAAACGCTCGGAGGGGGCATTCCATGCTTAGACAGTCCTGAGCTCGCGCGAAAGCGCCAGAAGGCACTTTCGGCTCGTGCGGGACTGCGCGCGGAACGCCTCCTCCGAGCGGAGTCGAACCTCGAAACCCCGGTCGAAACGCAGGCTGACGGAGCACCGCTTTTCCGCATAAGCGACCTGTCGGCGGGCTACGACAAGAAGGTCGTAGTCGAAGGCGTCGATCTGGAGGTTCGCGCGGGCGACGTCGTGGCGCTCATCGGGCCGAACGGCTCGGGCAAGTCGACCATCTTGAAAACCATCACACGCCATCTGGCACCGCTTGCCGGCGCGGTCGAGCTCGACGGGCGGGAGATTTCCCGATGGAAGACGGCGGAGTTCGCAAGGAACCTTGCCGTTATGCTGACAGATCGCCCCCGGACCGAGCTCCTCACCTGCCGCGATATCGTAGAGGCAGGAAGGCATCCCTACACCGGGCGAATGGGCACACTCTTGCCCGACGACCATAGTCGGGTCGACGAGGCCATGAAAACCGCACATGTGGAAGAGCTCGCCGAGCGCGACTTCATGCAGATAAGCGACGGGCAACGCCAGCGCGTCATGCTCGCACGCGCCATCGCGCAGGATCCGCGTGTGCTCGTGCTCGACGAGCCCACATCGTATCTCGATATCCGCTACCAGATCGACCTGCTGCGAATACTTCGCCACCTTGCGAAATCGCAGAATGTGGCTGTCATCATGTCCATCCACGAACTCGAGCTCGCGCAGAAAAGCGCCGACAAGGTGATTTGCGTGAAGGACGGTCGGGTCTTCCGCGCCGGCGCACCCGAGGACATATTCACGCGCGAGACGATTGGCGAGCTCTACGGCCTTCAACATGGCACCTTCAACGAGCGCTTCGGCAGCGTGGAAATTGGGCGCCCGCACGGCGATGCGCACACGTTCGTCATCGCCGGCGCGGGTACGGGGTCGGCTGTGTTTCGCCAGCTCATCCGGCAGGGCAAGGCGTTCTACGCGGGCGTTCTGCACGAAGGGGACATCGACTGTGAGCTCGCGCGCGACCTGGCGGCGGAATGCGTGGCCGAGCGCGCCTTCGAGCCTATCGGGGATAAAACCATAGCCCACGCCAAAGAGCTCCTCGTCCACTGTGCGCGCCTTATCGTGTGCCCCGCCGCCTTCGGCACCATAAACGCCCGCAACGCAGAGCTCGTCGAGTTCGCACGCTCGCATGGTATCGAGGTCATGCGAGCGTGCGAAGGCGCATCGGAGGATTCCCAATTGGAGTGGGAAGGATAAACTGGACTTTTTTAAGGATCCTCAGGCTACAGCTCCTACGCCGGCGAGGTCTCCAAGGCGCCGGAGAACCTCGTGAACAGGAATTTCCACGCCGACGAGCCCAACTAGGCCTAATCCAAGCGAGATTCCAGACTCGAAAGGCCGTTGAGCGTGAGGTCGTTGGCAACCTCCGAGACGCGCTCGATAGGAACCGAGCCATCAGACAATGCCCACGTGCGATAGATACCGATAATACCCGACAGCAAAAACGACAGATAATAGTCGAACATCTCGTCCTTGAGACCTTGAGGCAGCAGATCGCGCTCGGCAATCTCGTGCTCGAGCGGCGCACGAAGACGAGCCATAAAATCATCGAGCGGAATGTTCTCGATAAGTTGACGATTAAGCACCAAGTTGTTGCACAGTGCCTCGTTAACGGTTTTAAAGAAGGTCGCCGCCGCGCCAAGAGCGCGCTCGTTGGTGTCGCCGTCCATTGAAGCAAGCGTTTTCTCGACCGAGTCGACAATCATCTCCACCACATCGACGGCAATGGCATCGAGCAGGCCGTCAACCGTACCAAAGTGAACGTAAAAGGTCTTGCGGTCGACATTGGCCTCGCGCGCAATAGCACTCACCGTAATGTCTGCCAGCGGCTTTTCCATGAGCAGGCGCTCGAAAGCCGAAAGGATGGCATTACGGCTGCGAACGATGCGACGATCAAGACGCGGTTTGCTGGTTGCCATGGGCGTGTCCCTTCGATATGCGAGCATTCATCAACAGATGAGAGATAATCTACGTAAGAGGATTATCCCCCATACAGCACAAATATGCCTCGCATCATGAAGAACGCACGACTGCCCTACTGCGACTTAGGGTGCTTCTTCTTATTGAGTGCCGACGGAGATACGCGAATACCGTCTCCTGTCTGACGCACATAGGCCTTATGAGCCGGCTTTGCGGTCCCAGAAGCCTTCTGAGCGTGCTTCTTGGGATCAACGGTAACAGCATTCGTGGGGTGCGGCTTAGTGGGCGCAGAGGGCGTCTGAGGCGTGCGGCCGAGCTTGCGCATCACGCGATCCCAGCGCGCATGGATGCTCTCGTTGTGGGCGCTCTTAAGTCCCAGCAGGGGCGCAGCCAAAATGGTAGGCGCAATAAACGTAATGAGACGCCACAGCAGATAGCCGGCGGTCGAAGCCGAACCGAAGAAATGACCCAAGAACAATGCAAAGCCGCCCTCAGCGCCACCAGTTCCACCGGGCAAGGGAACCGCAGAGCTTAACAGCTGGACAAAGGCGCTCGCGGCCATGACCGAGAAAAAGTCGACCTCGTGGTGGCCAAAGGCAAGCATCAGGAAATACGGAACCAGATAGAAAAACGCGAGCTGCAGCATGGTGATAAACACGGTGAGCAGCATGGAAGAAAAATGTCCGGCCGAAAGCTTGAACTTCTCGGAGAAGGAGTAGATCTCGCCATCGACAAACGTACGCCAACCCTCGATCTTAGTGGCCGAGACACCAATGCGCTCGAGCCAATTGATGATGCAATGGGCGACGCGCGTGACGGTCTTAGGCATGAGCGCGACGGCGAAGATGCCAAGCAAGATGCAGCAGTGTCCACCAAAGCTAAAGACGCACAGCAGCGTCATGTCGCCGTAGCGTTCGGCAAAAAACGGCATACGGGCGAGCAGCAGGATAGCGCCCCAGGCGACCAGGCCAAACTGGTACACGATAAAACGCGTGAATTGCGTGGCGCCGGCCTCGCCCACGTTTTGGCCCGCCTTGGTCAGGCGGTAGATCTGGGCGGGAGTCGAGCCCATCATCATGGGCGTCAGGTTGCCAAAGAAGATGCCACTCGCCTCGACCGAGATCAGGTCGCGGATGCCGACGGGCGAATTGGGATCGAGCCAGACGGCGATCGCATAGGCCACAATGCCAAAGAACAGGTACATGAACATGCAAAGACACGCGACAACGAGCCATGACGCCTGGACGCTCGACATAGCGGCCCAGAACTGCCCCATCTGCCCGGTTACCACCAGATAGACGATATAACCTACCAGCACGACGCCGATAAAGATGGCGCCGCGGCGTGCGCTCTTATTGTCATCTCCGCCCGAGGCCTCAACCTCGACCTGGGGCTTAGACGTATGCTGAGAGGACTCCGTCATGAGACTCCTTCTAACAGTCAAAATATCTTGGTTATTGTACCCGTAAGGGCCATAGGCAGAACGCAAAGCTCTGGTTCAAACGGGAATTGCAGACGGTTATTTGAAAATAAAAAACCCGGCCTTCCATGGGAAGCCCGGGTATCAAATGCGTGGTAGCCCGTACCAGATTCGAACTGGTGATCTCCGCCTTGAGAGGGCGGCGTCC
>ENA-ORUI01001670-ORUI01001670.1-human-gut-metagenome-genome-assembly--contig:-NODE-1670-length-21349-cov-5.348408_pt1 | contig 21349 bp, 20 predicted proteins | sample MGYA00242078_ERZ509205 | MGnify/ENA primary metagenome ERZ509205 (study PRJEB26280, sample SAMEA2338828) | human gut metagenome | biome: human gut; feature: human-associated habitat; material: faeces... | reverse complement strand
ATGCGCAGCCTGCCGCGCCATTTCATCCGGCGGAAGACTGCGGATGCGGCCGCGCGTATACGGGATGACGCAATAGGTACAGAAGTTGTTGCAGCCGTCCTGGATCTTGAGCATCGCGCGCGTGCGGCCATAGGCAGCGCCGGCAGGCAGCGGCTCAAAGTCAAAGCGCCGGAACGGGTTATCGACGCAGGTGACGGGTGTGTGCTCACGTAACGCGCGCAGGATATCGTCCACGAACGCCTGCTTGCTGCCGCTGCCGTGCACGACATCGGCGCCGATGGCGGCGGCATCCTCGGGGCTGAGCTGCGACCAGCAGCCGCACACGGCACACAGTGCCTGCGGGTGCTCCTCGCGCAGCTTGCGGATCATCTGGCGCGACTTCTTGTCGCTCACCGCCGTGACCGAGCAGGTGTTGATGATGTAGGCATCGGCGGGAGACTCAAAATCCACCAGCTCGTGCCCGCGGGCGGTCAGCTCCTGCTCCATCGCCTGCGTCTCGTATTGATTCACCTTGCAGCCCAGGGTGTAAATACCGATCTTCATGCTTTCTCCTTGCTTTTCGTGGATTTTCCGCATATAATCATACCATGTTTTCGCTTGATTGCAAGTGCAAAGAAAGGAATGCTTTGCTATGATCTATCTCGACCATGCCGCCACCACGCCCGTCGCGCGCGAGGTGGCGGATACGATGTACGATGTTTTACTAAACGGCAGCGGCAACCCCAGCTCGCAGTACCCTTACGGCGCCGCCGCGAAAAAGCGTCTGGAGGCGGACCGTGCGGTCATCGCCGCCGCGCTCGGCTGCAAACCGGACGAGCTGTATTTTACCGCCTGCGGCACGGAGAGCGACAACTGGGCCATCCGCCTTGCCGCCCACCAGAACCGCCGCGTCGGAAAGCACATCATCACCACCGCCGTGGAGCACAGCGCCGTGCTCGAGCCTTGCCGTCAGCTGGAGCAGGAGGGCTATGCCGTCACCTATCTCGCGCCCGACCGTCAGGGGAATATCACCGCGCAGCAGGTCGCGGACGCGCTGCGTGAGGACACGGCGCTCGTCTCCGTGATGCTCGTGAACAACGAGACCGGCTGTGTGTTCCCCGTCGGCGAGATCGCGCGGCTCCTGCGCGAGCGCGGCTCCAGGGCGCTGCTGCACACCGACGCGGTGCAGGCGTTTTTGAAGCTCCCGTTCCGCGCGGATACGCTGGGCGCGGACCTCATTTCCGTCAGCGGACACAAGCTCAACGCCCCCAAGGGCGTCGGCGCGCTTTACATCGGCCCGCGCTGCCGCGCGGTGCGTCCGCTGCTCGCGGGCGGTGGACAGGAGCGCGGCCTGCGCTCGGGCACCGAGGCCACCGCGCAGATCGCGGGCTTCGCCAAGGCGGTGGAGCTGCGGCTGGCGGGCTATGAGGAAAAGCTCGCCCACATGGCGCAGCTCAAGCAGTACGCGCTCGAGCAGCTACTCACCATCGATGGCGTGGTGCGCATCGGGAACGGCGACGCCCCGCATATCCTCTCCGTCTCGCTCGTCGGCTATCCGAGCGCGAACGTCGTCACCGAGCTCGGCGCGCAGGGCATCTGCATCTCCGCCGGCTCGGCCTGCCACCGCGGCAAGCTCAGCCACGTCTACGCCGCGATGAAGCTCGACAAAAAGACGGCCGCGGGCGTTCTGCGCGTGAGCTTCGCGCCCGAGACGACGCGCGAGGAGATCGACGCGTTTGTATCCGCGCTCCGCAAGCATAAGGAAACACGCTTTCCCATGCTGTAATTCTTCCATTCGAGGTCGCTCATGTTCTCCTATCTTCGTCAGCCCGGGGGCTTTTACCGACGGCTTTTTCTGCTCGCCCTGCCCATCATCGTGCAGAATCTCATCACCACCTCGCTCGGCTTCCTCGATACCTTCATGGTCGGTCTGCTCGGCAGCGAGCAGATGTCCGCCGTCACGGTAGCGAATGTGCCCATCTTCATCATCCAGCTCATCGTCTTCGGATTGCAGAGCGGGTCAAGCGTGCTCATCAGCCAATACTGGGGCCGCGGCGACCGCGAGAGCATCAACCGCGTCATCGGCATTGGCTTGTGCATTGCCGGCAGCGTCTCGACGCTCTTCGCGCTCATCATGGCGTTCTTCCCGGCGGATGTTCTGCTGCTGGTGACGGACAATCTCCGTCTCGTCGCGATCGGCACGCCGTATATCCGCATCGTCGGCTTCTCGTATATCCTCAATTCCCTCTCGTCCATCTACATCGGGATGCAGCGCAGCATCGAAAATCCGCGCTTCGGTATGCTGGTGTTCGGCGCGTCCATGCTCTGCAATACCGTGGGCAATTATGTGCTCATCTTCGGCAAGCTCGGCTTCCCCGCGCTCGGCGTCACAGGCGCGGCGGCCGCCACGCTGCTCTCGCGCGTGGTGGAATTTGCGCTCGCCTTCGGCTACGCCCTGCGCTGCCGCACCGTGCCGCTCCAATGGAGCGCCCTTCTCCGCCCGGGCCGCGAGATGCTGCGCCGCTTCGTGCATTACAGTGCGCCGGTGCTGGCGAACGAAACGCTCTGGGGCGTGGGCTACTCGCTCATCACCGTCATCATGGGCCACATGGCCGCGAGCGGCGACCTCATCGCCGCCTACACCGTGGCGGGCAGCATTGACAAGCTCTCCACCGCCGGCATCTACGGCATCGCCAACGCAGCCGCCGTCATCGTCGGCAAGGAGATCGGCATCGGCAGCAGCCACGAGAGCGTCGTGCGCATCGGCAAGGCCGTGTGCCTCACGGCATTTCTCTTCGCGCTCGCCCTCGGCGGCGTGGAGCTTCTGGCCTTTTTTACGCTGCTCCGGCCGTATGTGCTGCCGCTTTTCTCCCTCTCGGCGGGCGCGGCGGCGATGTGCGCGGTCATGGTGTACTGCTACGCGGGCGTGATGCCCCTCCACGGCTTTTCGTCCACGATGGTCGTGGGCGTGCTGCGCGGCGGCGGCGACGTACGCGCCTCGCTGCTCATCGACAACTTTCCCCTCTGGTGCATGGAGCTGCCGCTGATGTGCCTGCTCGGTCTTGTCCTTAAGGTGCCGAACGAGGTGTTCTGCCTGTGCATCGCCATCGAGCATCTGGCAAAGGCCCCCGTCGGCCTTTGGCGCATCCACGGCGGCAAATGGGTGCATGACATCACACGAAGCGAATAGAAAACCGCTGCCGGACCCCATGTGAGTCCGACGGCGGTTTTTCTTTTGTTCTCTTATGCTTTTCCGGTGTAATTGACGCGCTTGCCCTCGCCGGTCTCCGCTTCCATTCCGACCTCGACCGTCCGTGGATCTGTTTCCCGCGACAAGAGGACAACCGCCTCAACGGTATTCCCTTTGTCCCACAAAAGCTCCGTAACTTCCCCGCCATCCTTGAACACCGGAAAATTCAGACCAATCCGCTTTAGCGGATATTCAGACTCGTCATTCCTGTAAATTTCAATTTCCTTAATCAAGGCTGTGACCACATTTCTCTTTTCTTCGTCATTTATTATATTATAAACGCAGTCGAAATTCACCATGATTTTGTAAATATTCTCAAGAGTAATTGCCTGCTGCTTAATTGCATCTCGCCGAAGTCTGGCATCTTCGATTTTTTCCTCCAGCTCAACAATGACATCATATAGGGAATCTAACCGCAAGGTCATATCATGGAGCTTTCGTTCCCGATATTTTGCATCAGCAGGGAGACTGTCAATTTCCCGTTCCAATCTTGTTTTATTCAGATCAACTTCCTTCAGCTTTGCCTGATAGCCCTCCAGTTCTTTATCCACTGCTTTTGTGTCAATCTGAACGCCAATCCGTTTTTTAATGGCTTGGGCATATTCCTCATTCCTTACGATCTCACGAATTGCCTCAATGACCATCGGTTCAATATCGGTCTTTTTCAGCATCGCCTTATATTCACAATGCTTACCCCGGACCATCCTATTCCGACTACATACATAATAGTAAATTTCTTTGTAAGTGCCATCTTTATTTGTCCATGCGTGTTTATTCGTATACATGGGACTTCCACAAACCGGGCATTTCAGCAGACCTGATAACAAATGAACTCGATCCCGCCCAATTTTTGACGGTTGCTTTACTCCGGTTCTAAGACGCTTGGCATGAGCCTTTTCCCATACCTCCTCACTAACGATTCCTTTATGCTGTCCCTCTGTCAGAATGTAATCGTCATTTCTTTTCATCTGGTAATCGTTTTTTGTGCCTTTGACTTTTTCCTTCGTTCTCCGTCCATAGGCAATTTTACCGCAATAAACCGGATTATCCAATATCAGTTTAATGAAATGTCCTGTCCAATCCTCTAATGTGCCATTCTGCCTCGGAATTTTCCGTATACCTTGTAAATTCAACTGATTCGCGATACCCCCCAAACCAATTTCCGATGAAGTATATAATTCAAAAATCTTCCGTATTGCCACAGCCTCTGTTTCTTCAATCATCAGCTTGTTATCTTCCAGTGTATATCCGTAGGGAGCAAAGCCACCATTCCATCCACCCTGCCGTGCCTTTTCGCGCCGCCCGTTCATCGTCTGCTCGATAATATTCTCACGCTCAATCTCAGCCACAGCAGATAGTACAGAAATCAAAAGTTTTCCGCTTGTCTGAGAGGAATCAATCCCTTCTTCTATACAAATCAGATTTACACCATAAGATTGAACCAACTCCAAAGAGTTAAGTATATCTGCTGCATTACGGCCAAACCGTGACAGCTTATACACTAAAATATAGTCAATGTCCAAGCCATCCTCAATATCTCTGAGCATTTTTTGAAAGGCAGGCCGTCCCTCAATGGATTTACCGGATTTACCGGCATCTTCATAAGTATCAACAACGATCATTTCCTCACGATCCGCAAATCGTGTCAGCATATTTTTTTGACCTTCCAGGCTGTATCCGTCCACTTGCATCTCTGTGCTGACCCTCGGATACAAAACACAGCGTTTTCCATATCGGTTCATAATTCATACCTCCAAAATTTACTTTTGGAAAATATCCTATGTAAAGCTGCGATTCTCACGCAGCTCCGTCAACCTCGCCCAGCACTCTCATACCATATTTCTCGATGATATGTGCCAGCGAAGTGATAAACGCTTCAAATTTTTGTTCCGCCAGAAGTTCTTCTGACCGGATTTCATCTGAAGGAATCAATGCGCTTTTATGCTGGATATTCTCCATTCAGAATCACCTCCGCAATTCCTAACGAAATTATAACTCTACTTGCACAGCCTGAAAATGATACGGCCTTTCGGCACTTTTATGTAATCCCCAGACTGCACAAGAGCGTCTTGTTTATGTTTTCCATGTCATCCTTGTTTAGATGACCAATATAGTTTTTTAACCTCGACTTGTCGATTGTTCTGATCTGTTCCAGCATAACAACAGATGGTTTCACCAAACCGCATCTGTCATTTAAGTGGTAATGCGTGGGGAACTTTCTGCTTTTTTTGCTTACACTGGTAATTGCTGCAATAATAATCGTAGGACTGAAACAATTTCCCACATTGTTTTGAAGAATGAGTACAGGACGAGAGCCACTTTGTTCGGAGCCGATACCAGGGCTTAAATCAGCCGAATATATGTCACCTCGATGGAATTTTTCAAACATCACTCTCGCCTCCTTAATATCTTAATACTTAAACAGCCGCACCAGTCTGAAAGAAATCTTCGGATAAAAACCTGGTGCGGCTACTGTTATTCTGTTCGGATTACTCGTCATATTTGCCACGCCCCCTGACGATGGGAACACAACAGGTCTCCGCTGGCGCGGCTGTCATAACTCCGCAGCATCGTTCGTATCGTGTGCCGCAGGGTTCCCCCCAAGTCTTTGGCGGGCCGTGAGGAAGTATCTTTAAGCCCCCATGCAGTCATCGCGCCGAATCTGCCACAATCCGTTTTATGAAATCGTAGATCGCTCCGAAGCAGTTCTTTCATCACCTCCCTGACTGCTCCATCTTCGCGGCGTTTCACATTCGCTCGTACATGAGTTATGTACCTGTTGTGCTGTCTATTCAGTTTTCAAAGATCTTGAGGTCACGAGGATAGCGTGTCCTTCTAATAACCGTGAGGCTTTGAGCCTTTCTTTCAGGGGCGTTACAGACGATTTTTAAGGAAAGTCTCCATGTTCCGAAGGCCGCGCTGTATAGATTCGCTGACCGATGCAACGCTGACTCCTTCGCTCTTGGCAATCGCTGATTCTGTCAGTCCCAGGAAGTAGTAAGCATAGATGCGCTTGGCCTGCTTGTCCGGCAGAGCGGCAATCGCAGCGTGAAGCTGCTCCATCGTCACTTTGCGCTCATACAGCTCACAAGGGGTCATGGAAACGAAAAGGGCATCATACTCAATTCCGTCTCCGCGATCCAGAGAATAATGCGCCTTGTGGTAATATGTACGGCGGCGGTATGCGGCCTCCAGGCGGTCATGCTCTTTCATAACAGCGGCTACTTCATCAGGAACCTCAATAATGTAATCGGTCTTATAAAAATCGGGATACTGCTCCCGCAGATTGATCTTGGTCATAATTTCCTCCATTTCAGTTGTTAGGGACAAAGGGCAACCGAAATGGCTATGGCGGAGAGCGACACCGGGGATGTTCGGGAAAATTCCCGTAAAATCGACAAAGAAAAACGTCAGACGGCCTTAATAGCTGTCTGACGCATTTTGTATAATATGTTGTACGATTGTGCGGATTATTTACGCTTGATTGCGCGTGTCCGTGTGTATAATTTCTCTTTGGTAGGTCATTGATTTTTTTAGGTAATCACCTACCTGAAAACCATAATTCTGCTGAAATAAATAACCGCCCATCGTAGACTCCTCAAACGGCAGTCACGGGCGGTAATGGAAATATGCCCTGCCGTGAAAGGCCGTTTTTTTTATTGGCCTCCCGTCAGGGCTTTTATGTATATTTTATCTTTCAAAGGTGCATGATAAACACATATCAATACGCGTGATTGGGTTATGGTAACTTCCCCTTACGCACGATAGAATGTAATAGAGGTGAACAATCATGCCGGAAGATGTATTTGTGTATTTGGGACAGTGCCTCAGAGATGCAAGAGAAGAATGTGGACTGACCCAACAGGAGCTTGCGGATCAAACCGGCAGAGGGCTTCGTCATCTCCAGGACATTGAAAAGGGCAGGAAAAATCCGTCTTACGATGTACTGGCATCCTTTATCAAGCGATTAGGCATTTCTGCTAATGAGCTGTTTTATCCTGACGCTTCGGAACAGGAAAAGCAAGTACAGCATTTCATGGGAAAGTTTCTGGCCTGTACCGAGGATGAGCGGCAGATTATCTTGAAAACACTGGATTGTATGGCGGAGCAGTTTATCAGCCGACGTTACAAATCCTCCGATCCGCAAAATTATGAATAAAACCAGCAGGGCAAAATGCAATTTGTTTCTGCTGGTTTTATTTTGCCTCCGGCAGTAGACGTAAATTTTCCTAGCCCAATCAATCGCCACTATTTTGTTTCCGGTATTCAGCCGGTGCAATCTTCATGACATCTCGAAATGCTGTTGCAAATTTACTCTGATTCTCATATCCAACCTGGCTGGCAATTTCTGCTATGGTTGCCTGTGTCTGGCGAAGCAGAGCAGCGGCCTGTTTCATGCGGTACACTTTCATATAGGTTCCAATGGGCTGTCCATAAACTCCCTTGAACGTATCCTTTAAGGTTGCCGTATTGATAAGATACTCTTTGGAAAGTTCCTCAATCGTTGGCCGTTCCTGCAAGTTGGAGATAAGCCGCTTGTGAATGTCCCGTACAATCTCCACCTGGGGAGAAGTATATAACTCTCGCTGCTTTTCTTTATTTACATCCACCATACACAAGAATAAGAGAAGCTCCTGCACCTTCAGCATGAAGTATGGCTTTTGCAGGCGATCCGGTACGGAATACAGTTCAGAAAAGATATGCTCAATCTCATCCTTGGCCCGCATGACAAAGCATGCGCCATCGGCACAAAATTTGTTTTTGAAATCTGCAATACCAATACCGCTCTCGGCGAGGATTCCAGGCGGATTTTGAGAAACCAGCTCCAGATCAAGCACTACTGAGATTCCGCGATAATGTCTCAAAGGAAAGGCCATTTCAGAAGCACAGTTATCCATTGTATGAATGGAAAGATCCCCTTCTCCGAGGTACAGGCAGGAACCGCTTTGCAATACGCTCCCTTCACGCCCTTCCCGGCAATGATTGATCTCCAGCACATTCTTATCAATGGTTCCGTCCCAATAACAACTCGTTGCTTCAAAATCATTGTAAATAAGCTGGATACCGGGATAAACCTGATAGACTGTCATAAGCCCCAGGCCATCCTCACAGTCCATTTTATAGACGGTGCAATATCCGTCATTATCTTTTGGAATAATCGCAGATAACCCCGTAGCATTGGTGATAGGGTTTTTGTTCATAGTATTCATTCCGTTATCTCGTATTTGTTCTGCCAGGATTCTCCTGGCGTCTTTTATTATATAGTTTTTTCTCATTTTATACCGCTCCAATCGGCAGGATGTGCAATCCAATCAGAAAGCAAATTCTATTATAGTGTAGCCCTGCCGAATGTGCAAATATACGAAAAAGCCGATGCCCTCCAAAACGGAAAACATCGGCTATATGCGGGATTTTATTTGCTGCAATATTCCTTTCCTACACAACCGGAACAACTGCCGCTACAACAAGAACCATTTTTGCGGTTCTTATGGATTTTTCGCACAGCCCATATTGCATAGAAAACAATCCCGATAAGGATTATACCAGTAACAAGCATCTAAAACTCCTTTCTGACTGGAAACTCACAACTTATTAGCTTTGGGTCTCCGATCCTCTTTTCAAAATCCAAAGTCCAAATGCGACCACTGATAAAATGGCCGCTGAACGAAGCACTTTTCCAAACGTCATATTCATACCTCACAGCAAAAGTCCAACACGATAAACCACAAAAGTAACAGCCCAGGCCACAACCAACTGGAACAGGGCCGAGAACAGCATCCACCTTGTACTGCCGGATTCCCTGCGAATTGTAGCCAGGGCCGCTGCACAGGGAACGTAAAGCAGGCAGAAAATCATCAGGCAAAACGCATTGAGCTGTCCAAAACCGGCTGCACCCAGGATGCCGACCAATGTATCCATTCCCGCGCCGGAGTTGATATTGGGAATCCCAAACAGAACGGCACAACTGGACACCACAACCTCTTTTGCAGAGATGCCAGCTATCAGAGCAACCGCTATCTGCCAGAATCCCAGTCCAATCGGTGCAAAGATCGGTACAAGCCAATGGCCCAGGATAGCCCCGAAGCTGTCTGCCATTTCCGTAGTATAGCCATGCGGCCCAAAGTTCAGGATCACCCACATGAGGATAGATGCTACAAAGATAGTAGTACCTGCTTTGGTAAGGTAGTCCTTTACCTTTTCCCATACATAGATTGCCACAGTTCTGGCGCTGGGGGCCTTATATTCCGGCAGCTCAATCAGCAGATAATTTTCCGATTTTCTCCGGTCAATCAAATGGATGATCGCCGCTACCAGGATAGCGACCACCAGGCCGATCAGGTACATGGAATAGGCCACGAGCATGGCGCGTTCCTGAAAGAACATCTCGGCAAACAAGATGTAGATTGGTAGACGGGCGCTGCAACTCATAAAGGGCGTAATCAACATGACCTTAAAACGGTCACGCCGGTTTTCCAAAGACCGTGAAGCCATGATTGCCGGAACAGTGCAGCCAAATCCCAAAATCATGGGGATAAATGCCCGTCCGGAAAGTCCCAGCTTGCTCATAATCCCTTCCATGACATACGCAACACGGGCCATGTATCCGCTGTCCTCCAGAAAAGCCAATGCCAGAAACAGAATGAAAATGTTCGGCAGGAAAGTCAGGATACCGCCCACACCGGCGATGATGCCGTCTACCAGCAGGGAGCGCAGCACTTCATTGACCCCGACAGCAATCAGTCCATCGCTTATCAATGCCGACAGGCTCTCAATTCCTAATTCCAGGAATCCTTTCAGCCAATCGCCAATGGTAAAGGTCAGGAAGAACACCGCCGCCATGACAACGAGGAAAATCGGGATGCTCCAAAACTTATGCGTCAATACACGGTCTACCTTTTCCGTCAAAGCATCTTGACGGTCCTTATTGACCAGAACCTCCCTGATGATTTCCTCGATAAAATCATACTTCTCATTGATAATGTCGGATTCATAGTTCCGGTCGATCACATCCGGCATATTGACCGGATAACGTGCAGAGATTTCCTTATCCTGCTCCAGCAGCTTAATGGCGTGCCAGCGGTAATTGGACAGGTTCGGATATTTCCGCTTCAGCTCTACCATGATAAGATCAATCTTGTCCTCAATAGCATCACTGTAAACCATTGCGTATTCTGAATGGTGGTCGTGCCGGTGTTTTGGAGTATATTTATGATGATGAATCAGACACTCCGGATCTTTACAGTCTTTATGGTGCGCGGCTGCATGAAGCAGCACATCCAGTCCTGTCCGTTTTCTGGCTGAAACTGGAATGACCGGGATGCCCAGCATTTCCGGCAGTCTGTGTGTGTCAATCTCCATGCCGCGCTTTTCCACAATGTCCATCATGTTCAGCGCCAGCACAACCGGCTTGCCCAGCTCCAAAAGCTGCAAAGTTAAGTATAGGTTTCGCTCCAGAGCGGAAGCGTCCGCAACATCAATAATCACATCGACTTCATCGCTTAGTATAAACTGTCTGGATACCTGTTCTTCCATTGTGTAGGAGGTCAGGCTGTAAGTGCCAGGAAGATCGACCAGTCGAATATTCAGATCATGGTCTTTAATGGCACCCTCTACTTTCTCAACGGTTACACCTGGCCAGTTTGCCACTTTCAGATTTGCACCGGTGTAAGCATTGAAAAGTGTTGTCTTTCCGCAGTTCGGATTTCCGATGAAGCCGATAGTCAAATTTTCTCTCATCGGAATTTACCCCACTAAAATATTCTTTGTGATATTGCGCCCAAGTGCAAAGCGTGTTCCCCTGACTTTCACAATCAGGACACCCCGACTTTTGCTGTTCAGAACAGCGATAGAGGTTCCACGGGTCATCCCAAGGGCCTCCAAACGCTTTTCTATATTGACAGGCAGATCAATATCCTCAACTTTATATTCATTTCCTATTTTTCCATCGCAAAGATACATGAACGCTCCCTCCTCACCGATTTACGGAAGAAGTCTCCGGCAGCTTGCCAAACTCATAAAGCATCATAGAAACGGTAATAACCACCAGAATTGCATCTGTCAGAGCAATCGCCAGCCATACGCCACGAATACCCATGCCGCCGATCATCGGAAGAACCACGCAGAGAGGAATAAACAGAATAATCTGGCGGAACAGCACCAGCCAAGTTGCCTTTTTCGCCTTGCCCAAAGACTGGAACAGGGTTACGGCAATCATAAAGCTGCCTTGCAGGACATAAGTGCTGAACATGATACGGAAGTTGGTTGCACCCGATGCCGCGATACCCGGCGTTGTCAGGAACATGGATAAAATCTTCTCTGGAAACAGCTCGGCAGGAATATAGAACACCAGCGACAGCAGCGTTGCAGCAGTAATAAAAACCCTGGTCAGCGTCTTTACCCGGTCATAGTCCTTTGCACCATAGTTTGTACCGGCGGCAGGCTGGAATCCCTGACTGATCCCCCACAGAGGAACGAAAGAGAAATTCCAGAAGCGGAGCGCCGCACCTAAAAGAAGCTGTGAAGTTTCCCCGCCATAGTTCGATGCCACACGATAGATCACTGTCTGCTGTACCAAGGTCAGAATCTGCATCAACAGAGCAGATACCCCGACAGAAAGAACCTGGGGAAGCAGTTCTCCGTCAATGCGGATGCGCCCAATCTTCACATGAGGACTTTTTTTCTTGAAATACCACAGCGTAATTGCAGCCTGGACAAACTGGGAGAAAATCGTTGCATAAGCAGCCGCCTCAATGCCCATACCGTAGGGATTCAGGATACTGATAAAAATAGGGTCAAGAATGATATTCAAAATAGCGCCGCTGGCAATAATCGTCATTGCCTTTTTAAGCTGGCCTTCTCCGCGAATGACCATGTTTGCACTTTGAAAAAAGTTTACAAACAAGGAACCGGCAAAGATAATCCGTAGATATTTTTCCGCATAATTCAAAATGTTGTCGCTGGCTCCGGTCAGGGACAAAAGCTGGCGGGTGAACACCATGCCTACCACTGTATAGATAACGGACAGCAGAAGAACCATAGCAACCAGGTTGCCCATGATCTTCTTAATTGTGTTTTCATCCTTCTTGCCGATAGCGCGGGACAGTACCGATGCAGAACCCACGCCCAGCATGGCCGCTGAACCGGCATTGATAAGCGTCAAGGGATAGGATACCGATATGGCTCCCATCTGCACGTCACCGACCATCTGGCCGACAAAGATGGAATCCATCATGTTATAAAGCCCAACGACCACCATGCCAAGAACCGCAGGAATGCTAAGTTCAATCATCAGCGGCCAGGGGCTTTTTGTTAAGAGCTTTGTTCTTGTGTCAAGTGCCTGTTTCATCACTCTATTCCTCCTGGTCTATTTTAATTTCGAGGTATCCAGCAAAGCGCGCCAGTGACGTGCCTTGCTGAATTAGCCATATCTAACTAACCACTTAAAGTATATAAAATCCGGGCTTCTTTGTACGCTCCCAACCGCAGGATTTACAATCCAATCTGAAACGAATTTAGGAGCGGAAAGGACATAAGGCCCTTTCCGCTCCCGTTGTTACTGTATCATTTTTTCCAGTAGTTTCAGGGCTTCCTCAAGTTTTGGATTTACGGCGTCCGTTTGCAGGGCCTCCCGGACGCAGCTTCGTATATGGGCTTGCAAAATCTGCTGATTGGCGCTTTTTAATAACGCCTGCGTAGCAAGAAGCTGATTGGAAATATCCACGCAATAGCGATTTTCCTCAACCATTTGCAGGATACCGTCTAACTGTCCTCTGGCGATTTTTAGCTTGTGAACAATATCGCCTTTCTTGGCCTTCATAAACGGCCCGTTACTGGATACTGACGAGCTGATAGCCAGCGTCCTCGATAGCAGCTTTCAGCACAGCATCCGGCACATCCTGGTCAAGCTGCACCTGGGCCGACTTACTCTCCAGGGAAACATCCACATCCTTGATGCCCTGGATGTCCCGCAGCGCCTTATCAACGTGTTTTACACACATTCCGCAAACCATTCCTTCGATGTTCAATACTTTTTCCATGTGAATTGCTCCTTTTCGTTCTTGTTTAATCGTTGTTTGTTCATGCATAGGGACTGAATCCCGTTCTGTATTGGCCTGATGCTTCGCCTTGAACCACCGCAGACGCAGGGCATTGGACACCACGAATACCGAACTGAAACTCATAGCAAAAGCGCCGATCATGGGGTTCAGCTTCCATGCAAAGGGAAGATAGAATACGCCTGCCGCCACCGGAATACCGATGATGTTGTAGATAAACGCCCAGAACAGATTTTGCTTGATGTTGCGGATAACCGCCTTACTAAGCTGGATTGCCGTGGACACATCCAGCAGATCGCTTTTCATCAAAACAATGTCCGCTGACTCAATCGCCACATCCGTTCCGGCCCCGATAGCGATACCAACATCCGCTCTGGCAAGGGCCGGAGCATCGTTGATACCGTCACCGACCATCGCCACCTTCTTACCGACGCTCTGCAAACGGCGGATTTCCTTCTCCTTATCCTGGGGGAATACCTCTGCCACGACACGATCCACGCCGACCTGACGCCGAATCGCTTCTGCGGTCTTTGCATTGTCGCCGGTCAGCATGACCACCTCAATGCCCATGCCGGTCAATTCCGCTATGGCCTGCTTGCTGGTGGGCTTAACTACATCCGCCACGGCAATGACACCAATAAGCTGACCGCCACGGGCAAAGAACAGAGGTGTTTTCCCGTCAACCGCCATTTCCTCGCCCAACTGAAGGAGTGCGCCGCCATTGATGCCATTTGCCGCCATCAGTCGGCGGTTTCCGGCAAGGCACGTTTCGTTTCCGATCTGACCCACAAGGCCCTGACCGGGAATCTGCTTGAAATCATCCACCGGGAGGAAGGAAAGTTGTGCTTTTTCGGCCTCTGCCACAATCGCGTCCGCCAGCGGATGCTCGGACAGCTTTTCCAGCGAAGCAGCGATTTGCAGCATCTCCTTTTGTGGAACACCCTCTTTGCAGAGCATATTTGTCACCACGGGCGTACCCTGGGTAATCGTGCCGGTCTTATCCAGCACAACCGTATCAATGTTATGGGCCGTTTCCAGGGCCTCCGCCGATTTAATCAGGATACCGTTGCTTGCGCCCTTGCCGGTTCCGACCATAATGGCCGTAGGCGTTGCAAGGCCCAGCGCACAAGGACAGGAAATGACCAGGACAGAAATGCCGATAGATAGGGCAAATTCAAAGCCATATCCCAACAGCAGCCAGACAATGACTGCAATCAGCGCGATGCTGATAACCACCGGAACAAACACGCCGCTGACCTTATCAGCCAGTTTCGCAATAGGGGCCTTGGAGCTGGTCGCTTCATCCACCAGACGGACGATCTGTGCCAGCGTGGTATCATCGCCCACCTTGGTGGCCTGCATCTTGAAATAGCCGGACTTACTTGTGGTCGCGCCGATCACTTTGTCCCCGATATGCTTCTCCACGGGGATGCTCTCGCCGGTCAGGGCAGATTCATCAACGGAGGAAAAGCCCTCGATGACAATACCATCCACCGGCACAGACTCACCGGCCTTGACAATCAGGGTTTCGCCCAACTGCACTTCTTCCACAGGCACCTGAAGCTCTTTTCCATCCCGCTCCACGGTAGCTGTTTTGGGAGCCAGATTCATCAGCTTTGTAATTGCATCCGAAGTCTTACCCTTTGCGCGGGCCTCCAGGGTTTTGCCCAAGGTGATAAGGGTCAGAATCATGCCTGCGGATTCAAAATACAAATCCATCATAAAGCTGTGAACCGTAGCCATATCCCCATGACCGAATCCGATGCCGATTTTGTAAATGGCGTAAATGCCATAAACGATTGCGGCGCTGGAGCCTATCGCAATCAGCGAATCCATGTTAGGCGAGCCGTGGAACAGGGTCTTGAAGCCCATCCGGTAATATTTGAAGTTGATGAACACCACCGGGATCAGCAGCAGGAATTGGGTAAATGCAAAGCTGATTGCATTTTCCATCCCCAGCAAGGAGCTGGGGAGCGGCCACCCCATCATGTGACCCATAGAAATATAAAACAGTGGGATCGTAAAAAGGGCAGAAAGCAGCAGCCGCTGTTTCATCTGCTTGTATTCTACCTGCGCCGTACTGACCTCCGGTTTTGCTGCCGGTGTGGTCGTGCGGCTCTTGTTTTGTGCGGAGGCTTTGGGAATCGCGCCATAACCGGCCTTTTCAACGGCCTGGACGATTCCCGCCGTATCCAAAACGGATTCATCATAAGAAGCAACCATGCTGTTTTTTAACAGGTTGACGGACACTTCTTTGATGCCAGGTAGCTTTGCCACGCTCTTTTCCACTCTGGTAGAGCAGGCCGAGCAAGTCATACCCGTAATGTCAAATTGCTCCTTTTGCAAAATCATCCCTTCTTTCTTATAAAGATTTGTGCGAGTACCCCTCCCCCGTAGGGAACTAAATACCGTTATGAAAAGGGGCGTTTGGCATCTTGGGGGAAAGATGCTAAAGCCCCGAACATAAAGTTTACGCACAAGGTCTTTGACCGTTTTTCATTATACTTATCCTGCTTCTCCTTTGTCTGCTCCAAAGTGGAGCTTTTTTTATCCAAAGAGAAATGAGGTTTTTTGCTGGAAATCCAATCGGCAGGTTCTCCAATCCAAAGGGCAGAACCGCTCCCAAATCCATTGACTTTGAGGGTTTTCGTGAATATACTGGCAGCATGAACGATTAAACAATCTTTTAATTGTTCAGCCATATCAAGCCAACCAAATACCAAAATGAAAGGGGGCTTTCTCAATGAAAAAGACCATTAAACTGCTTGACCTGGACTGCGGCCATTGTGCTGACAAAATCCAGAACGCCGTGAAGAAGATTGATGGTGTGACCAGCGTATCCGTCAACTTCCTGGGTCAGAAGATGGTTCTGGAAGCGCCGGACGATCAGTTTGACGCTGTTCTGGCCGAAGCAAAGACGCTGATTAAGCAGATCGAGCCGGATGTGACTGTTAAGGCGTAATGAAAAGCTGGACACCGGCTGCCACAAGGTAGCCGGTGTTTTTCATCAATAGACAGAAAAAGCGTGACACGCTTTATGCTGCAACGAAAGGAGAATACACTATGACACGAAAACAAAGGCACTTGCTCACACGCATTATCGTGGCGGCGGTGCTGTTTCTTGCAGGCAGCTTGCTCCATCTCCCTGAATTGGCGGAGATGGCGGTCTTTCTCGTCTGCTATGTGGTTGTCGGCTGGGATATTGTCTGGAAGGCAATCACGAACATCCTGCATGGACAGGTGTTTGACGAAAATTTCCTGATGACGATTGCCACCATCGGCGCACTCATTTTGGGCGAACATTCCGAGGGTGTCGCCGTTATGCTGTTTTACCAGGTGGGCGAATGGTTCCAGTCCTATGCGGTGTCCAAGTCCAGAAAATCTATCGCAAGCCTGATGGACATTCGCCCGGACTATGCTAACATCGAAAGGGACGGAAAACTGGTTCAGGTTGACCCGGACGAGGTTCAGATCGGAGAAACCATTGTTGTGAAACCGGGAGAGCGCATCCCGCTGGACGGTACGATTCTCAAAGGCTTCTCCACCCTGGACACTTCGGCCCTGACCGGAGAATCCATGCCCCGCGAGGTGGAGCCGGGAATGGAGGTCATCAGCGGCTGTATCAACCAGACCGGCATCCTGAACATTCAGACCACAAAAGAATTTGGGGAATCCACCGTAGCCAAAATCCTTGACCTTGTGGAAAACGCAAGCGATAAGAAGGGCCGTATTGAGAATTTCATCACACGCTTTGCCAGGTATTATACCCCGGTAGTGGTATTCGCTGCTCTGGCGCTGGCGATCCTGCCGCCGCTGATTACCCAGCAGCCATTCAGCACCTGGATTTACCGGGCCTTGACCTTCCTGGTGATTTCCTGCCCCTGTGCGCTGGTCATCTCCATTCCGCTTAGTTTCTTCGGAGGCATCGGCGGCGCGTCCAAGATCGGCGTTCTGGTAAAGGGCAGCAACTATCTGGAGGCCCTGGCAAATACCGAGGTCGTGGTCTTTGATAAGACCGGCACACTGACAAAAGGCTCCTTTGCGGTCAGCGAGATCCACCCTGTCGGCATGAAGGAAGCGCAGCTTTTGGAGCTGGCCGCATACGCTGAGGACTACTCCAACCACCCGATTTCTCTTTCTATTAAAAACGCCTATGGACAGAAAATCGACAACAGCCGAGTTTCCGATGTCCAGGAAATTGCCGGTCACGGCGTGCAGGCCGTGATTGACGGGAAAACGATTCTGGCCGGAAACACCAAGCTGATGGAGAAAGCGCATATTAAGTACACGCCATCCTCAGCTGTCGGCACCGTGGTCTATCTGGCCTGTGACGGGAAATACGCTGGATGTATCATCATTGAGGACGAGATCAAGGCCGATGCTCCAGCCGCAATCAAGCTGCTGAAATCTGCCGGTATCCGCAAAACGGTCATGCTGACCGGCGATGCAGATGCCGTTGGAAAGAAAGTCGCAGGGCAGCTTCATCTGGATCAGGTTTATACTGAACTGCTGCCCGCTGATAAGGTTGACCGCGTGGAAAGCCTGCTGAAGCAGAAAAGCGAAAAAGGTATGTTGGCCTTTGTTGGGGATGGTATCAATGACGCTCCCGTACTGGCGCGGGCCGATGTCGGTATTGCTATGGGCGGCTTGGGTTCCGATGCGGCCATTGAAGCTGCTGACGTGGTTCTTATGACGGATGAACCGTCCAAAATTGCCGCTGTTATGAAGATCGCCCGTAAGACGATTCGCATCGCAAATCAGAATATTGTGTTTGCCCTGGGCGTGAAATTCCTGGTTCTGATTTTAGGTGCGCTAGGCTATGCAAATATGTGGGCGGCGGTGTTCGCGGATGTAGGCGTTTCCATTATTGCGATTCTCAATGCCATCCGCGCCATGCGGGTCAAGCTGCCGGATATGCCTGCGGGCAGCACAAATCAGGGTTAAGCGCAATAGAAATGCGCCGCAACTTTCACACGCTGCGGCGCATTTCCTTATTGTTCAGTCGGGCATGATACTTCAAACAACGCATCTATGGCATAATGCAGGAGCTTTGCCTGCGGCGTGTCCGACAGCGAATAATAGACTTCTTTTCCGTCCCTGCGGCTTGAAATGATCCCGCTCTTTTTTAATATCCGCAGATGATGTGACACAGCAGGGGCGCTCATATCCACAGCCGCCGCGAGATTGCATACACATTCTTCACAATGGCACAGCAGCCACAGAATCCGCAGCCGGGTCGGATCGCCAAGCTGCTGAAATAAAAATGATATATCCTTAAACCCTTCCGCAGAGGGCATCTTATTTAAGACTTTTTCAATATTCTGTCCGTGGTTATGGGGTAGATTGTAATGCGGCATAAAAATCAGCTCCTTCCTGTGACTATGATACTGACATAATTCTTGTCTGTCAAACAGCTTCATTATAGATTGGAGAAAAATACATGAACGAAACAGAGAAAAAAACTTTTTCCGCTCCAAGCCCCGGCGAATTGGAACAATTAACCGAGCTTCACAAAGCGATGGGCGATTACACACGGATGCGGATACTTTGGTATCTGATGCAGAAAGATTCTTGCGTCAGCGAACTGGCACAAAAGATGGAGGTCACAGAATCGGCCATATCCCACCAGCTTCGTGCGCTTTGGATTGTCCGGTTAGTGCAATCACGCAAGGCCGGGAAAAACGTGATTTATTCCTTGCAGGACGAACATATCCGGTGGATTCTTGAAGAAACCTACGCTCATATTTCAGAAAGATAAAAACGCAGCCCCTGTGCTGTTTTGCAGGGGCTGCGCGGGTATTCAATTACAGCATTTCGTAGGAAACCAGCTGGCTCATCGGGATGCGCTGCTTATTGAAGCGATTGGGGTCGCCGGTTCCTTCATCGGAATAGCCGACAACCAGAATGTTGACCGGCTCCAGGTTGGCCGGGAGGTCAAATTCCTTGTGCAGAACATCGGGCTTGAAGTAGCATACCCACACCGTTCCAAGGCCCAGCTCTGTGGCCTGGAGCATCATGTGGTCGGTCAGGATGGAGGCGTCAATGTCACCGGTCTGCTTCTGATCGAAAGGCCGTACCCACGCCTTATCGTGATCGGCGCAAACAATAATAGCCAGGGGCGCACCGTAGATATTGGCCGCTTTACTGATCTTCGCAAGACCTTCCTCGCTCTGAACGGCAATCAGGCGAATCGGCTGAAGGTTGGCAGCGGTCGGGGCCACATGAGCAGCCTCCAGAATCTGCTCCAGCTTCTCAGGCTCTACCTTCGTTTCCTTGTAATCGCGTACCGACATACGCTGCTTTGCAATCGTGATAAAATCCATAATATATAGTCCTTTCAGTATTTTTATTTTGAGCATATCAAATCAACCATTGACCTAATTGTAGCACTTGAACACAAAACCGCAAGAATGCACTTTTTCGGAAGATACTTCCCAAAAAGATAGCACCTTGCGGGAAAGGAGAACCATTCTATGAAATGTCAAACCAATCAGTTTAACTGCCCCGTGGAGGCAACCCTTTCTTTGATCGGCGGCAAGTATAAGCCGTTGATCCTCTGGCATCTGATTGACCATCCATTACACTATATGGAGTTACAGCGGCTGATTCCAAACGCCACGCCGAAGATGCTTTCGCAGCAGCTTCACGATCTGGAAAACAACGGCATGATTCATCGTGAAGTAATTCCAGAAAAGCCGCCTAAGACGGTATATTCTCTTACCCCATTTGGACAGAGCATCGTCCCCATTCTGGACGCGATGTGCCAATGGGGAAACAGCTATCTGGACGGCCTGGATGTGCAGCCGCCATGCTGTCAAAGCCGCAAATAAAATGCTGGGCATAGCTGACGAAAAGCGGCTATGCCCAGCGTATATTTTCTGCTCTAAATTTGTGACTGCCGGACGTAATTGCACAGCGCGGCAAAGTCCACATGGGGATTCTTACTTAAAATCTGTTGCAGACTTTCCTCGGCCTTTTGATGCAGCTTCGGCTTTTTCAGATCGTCCAAGCGGAAGAAGATATTGAGCCGCCTGCCGACAGCAAACAAAAGCCTTTCATCCGGTGGCAGGGTCAGAAAGCGGTCAATCGTAGAGAGCATTTCCTGTTTCTCCGTCCGCAGATTTCCTCTGATCTCCAGAAGCAGATTGACGATGTGTTCATTCACATAGTAACTGTCCATCTCATGTAGCTGTTGTAAGAATAGCTTTTGCTCTACAACGATTTCTTCCTCCGATTGCAGAGCAAAAGAGCCATTCCTGACAAACTCGCCCAGCTTGGACTCCGGCTTAATACCCGTGGCATGGACACGGATAAAATCTGGCTGGATGATATTCAGCGCCTTTGCTGTTTGAGCAGCATTTTCTTCAGACAGCTCCTTGCCGCCGATCCCCAGCAATATGAACTCCGACAAGATCATGTCCGCTTCTTTTGCCATGCAGCCGCTTCGGACAACAATATCCGCGTCAAAACCTTTGTTGATAAGTTTCAGTATCTGATCCGAGCCGGTTTCCATTCCGCTGTAAAGATGGTTTAGGCCCGCTTGCCGGAGCGCCTTTAGCTCTGCCGGACTTTTCCGGGTGATACTATCAGCGCGGGCATAAGAAGTGATGTACTGCATATCAGGAAAGCTCTGATTGATCGCTTCCAAGATACGGAGCAGATAATCTGTTTTCAGCACCAGGGCATCCCCGTCCTGCAAGAAGCAGGAAGTAATCTTTTTCCCCCGGTTAAGCTGGGCCTGCCGCCTAATATCTTCGATGGTTTCATCGATGGGGCGCATGGAGAAGCGCATGGATTTATAAAGCCCGCAGAAATAGCACTTGTTCCAATGGCATCCCCTTGTGACCCGGATTAGCAGGCTGTTACTTTCAGAAGGTGGACGAATAGGCCCGATTTCTATATCTTTCATGGTGGTTATCCTTTCAGTGTATTCATGTTAAGGGTAGCATTTCACGGCGGGCTTAACAAGAACGCACTTTTAGGGTAGACACTTCCCGTATGGGTAGCACCTCAAACAAAACTGGCAAGCAATGCCTGTGTTAATACACACAGGCCCGCAGAGAAG
>ENA-ORUI01001662-ORUI01001662.1-human-gut-metagenome-genome-assembly--contig:-NODE-1662-length-21394-cov-58.367168_pt1 | contig 21394 bp, 15 predicted proteins | sample MGYA00242078_ERZ509205 | MGnify/ENA primary metagenome ERZ509205 (study PRJEB26280, sample SAMEA2338828) | human gut metagenome | biome: human gut; feature: human-associated habitat; material: faeces... | reverse complement strand
TATGAGCGATTACCCAATGCTCATTTCCAATAAATTACACTCTTTTCGTAACTTCGAAGAGCCAAGTGACTTTCACGTTCTCAACTGCATCGCACTATCGGATTCCAACATTACGAAACAGTCGAAAAGTCTATCAGAACATCTGACTTACCCGTTCGATACCGGCTGCCAGTGCATCGATTTCTTCTTTGGTGTTGTACAAGCCCAACGAGGCACGTACCGTTCCTTCAATGCCCATCCGGTGCATCAACGGCTCGGCACAATGGTGCCCTGTACGCACGGCTATGCCTAAACGATCGAGCAACGTGCCCATATCGAAATGATGGATATTTCCCACCAGGAAAGAAATAACTCCTCCCTTGTGCTCAGCTTCGCCGAAGATACGCATGCCGGGAATCTCCTTCAGGCGGTTCATGGCATATACCGTCAGTTCGTGTTCGTAAGCTGCAATCTTATCCATTCCGATAGCCGAAACATAATCGAGTGCTTTTGCCAGTGCCGTACTGCCAATGTAGTCGGGTGTTCCTGCCTCGAACTTGAAAGGCAGCTCGTTGAACGTAGTATGCTCGAAGCTGACATTCTTGATCATCTCTCCTCCACCCTGATAAGGCGGGAGCTTGTCGAGCCACGCTTCTTTTCCATAAAGTACACCGATACCCGTAGGGCCATATACTTTATGTCCGCTGAACACATAGAAATCGGCATCCAGATCTTGCACATCAATCGGCATGTGAGGAATGCTCTGTGCACCGTCTATCAGCACCGGAACCCCATGTGCATGCGCCGTAGCAATCATTTCCTTTACGGGATTGATGGTTCCCAGCACGTTCGAAACATGAGCCACCGATACCAGTCGGGTACGCGGAGAGAAGAGCTTCTCATATTCGTCGAGCAACAGTTCGCCACGGTCATTCATGGGAATCACTTTCAGTACGATACCCTTACGTGCAGCTTGCAACTGCCACGAAACGATGTTACTGTGATGTTCCATGACCGAAACAATCACTTCATCGCCTTCCTTCATCTGACTGTCGACAAAGGTCGATGCCACAAGATTGATACTTTCGGTTGTACCACGCGTAAAGACAATTTCCGAAGTACTGCGAGCATTGATAAACTTACGTACGGTTTCACGCGAAGCCTCGTGCAAGTTGGTAGCCTGCTGCGAAAGAAAATGTACGCCGCGATGTACGTTGGCGTTGACCGAATAATATTCGTCTGTAATCGACTCTACCACTACACGGGGCTTTTGGGTAGTTGCTCCGTTATCGAGGTAAATCAACGGTTTGTTGTACACCTTTCGCGAAAGTATCGGAAAGTCTTCTCTTATTTTTTGTACATCGTAAAACATTTCACACGATTATTTATTTACAAATAGCACATCCCTGACATTTATTCAGCTCGCCACGGAAACGTTTTTCTACCAGCAAGTGCAAACGGTCTTTCAATGCATCCATCCGGATATTGTCGATAACCTCGTTTACAAAGGCAAACATCAGCAACAAGCGTGCTTCTTTCAGGCTGATACCACGCTGCTGCATGTAGAACAGCGCATTTTCATCGAGTTGTCCGACCGTTGCTCCGTGCGAACATTTCACATCGTCGGCATAAATCTCCAGTTGCGGCTGAGTATACATGCGCGCTTCACGCGTAGCGCAAATATTACGGTTGGTCTGCTGCGATGAAGTACCTTGTGCTCCTTCGCGTACCAATACCTTACCGGCAAAGGCTCCTACTGCCTGATCGTCGAGTACATATTTGAACAACTCATTGCTGGTACAGTTGGGAACCTTATGGTCGATGAACGTATTATTATCTACCTGTTCGTTTTTGTCGGCAATTGCCATACCGCACAAGTTGATTTCCGCTCCTTGTCCGGCAAGCGTTACTTCGGTAGTATTGCGTGTCGTACCGTTGTGAAGCGTCATGCCATTCAGCAATACATTACTGTTTGCCTGCTGGTTGACGAACAGATTGTTGAAGCGAACCGTACTGTTGTGCGTTTCCTCCAGTTCATACAGGTCGAATACGGCATTTTCGCCAACGAATACTTCCACCACCTGCGTAGAAAGGAAATTCACCTCATCCATTGCATGGTCGCAAATCAACAGTTTGGCCTGCGCACCGTCTTCAAGGATTATCAGCATACGACGGTTGACCATCGTATTGACATCGGCACGTAAAATATTAACCAGCTGAATCGGCTTTTCTACTACTACATTCTTTGGAACATACATCAGCACACCATCTTGCGCAAACATGGTATTGAAGGCAACAACCCCGTCTTTCGACGTATCGGCAAGCTTGCCATAATATTTTTTCACCAGTTCAGGATGCTGATCCGCCATATCTTTCAAACTGCCGAATATCACACCTTCGGGCAATTGTGCAGAAGGATGTACATGTTTGTCGAATGCATCGTTTACCACAAAATAGAGTGAAGTACTCATGTTCGGCACATCACACTTGAACACTTCGTACGGATTGACCGGAAACTCCAGACGGTTCAGGTTCAGTCCGTAGTCGGGAGCAAAATACTTGCTCACCTCCATGTATTTATACTTCTCTTGCTTGCGTGTAGGAAAGCCCAGACTTTCGAAGTCGGCAAACGCTTTTGCACGAGGAGCATTCAGCACCTCTGCGCTATGCCGGCAAATCATCGCCTCACACTGCGAGAAAAGGTCAATATATTGTTGTTCTGCTTTCATGCTTATTCTCCTAATTCTTTCTTAATCCAGTCGTAACCTTTTTCTTCGAGTTCGAGTGCCAGTTCCGGTCCGGCAGTCTTTACGATACGTCCCTTGTAAAGTACGTGTACGATATCGGGCTTGATGTAATCCAGCAGACGCTGATAGTGAGTAATCACAATACAGCTCGTTTCAGGAGTCTTCAGTTTGTTCACTCCCTCGGCTACGATACGGAGCGCATCAATATCCAGTCCGGAGTCTGTTTCATCGAGGATGCTCAACTTCGGCTCCAGCATGGCCATCTGGAAGATTTCATTACGTTTCTTTTCGCCACCAGAGAATCCTTCGTTTACGGAACGGTTGGCAAGCTTACTGTCCAGTTCCACAATTTCACGTTTCTGGCGCATCAGCTTCAGAAACTCGCTTGCAGTCAGAGCAGGAAGTCCTTTGTACTTACGCTGTTCGTTTACAGCTGCACGCATGAAGTTTACCATGCTTACTCCGGGAATTTCTACCGGATACTGGAACGAAAGGAACAATCCTTCGTGACTACGGTCTTCCGGACTCATAGCCAGCAAGTCCTTTCCGTCGAAAGTTACCGAGCCTTTTGTTACTTCATAAGCCGGATGACCGACCAGTACGTTACTCAATGTACTCTTACCAGAACCATTCGGTCCCATGATAGCATGTACTTCACCCGACTTTACTGTCAGGTTGATTCCTTTCAATATCTCTTTGCCATTAATTGTGGCATGCAAATCTTTTATTTCTAACATAACGTTCTTTTTTATTTATCCTACACTGCCTTCCAACGAAATAGAGAGCAACTTCTGTGCTTCTACGGCAAACTCCATAGGAAGTTTGTTCAATACTTCTTTCGCATAACCGTTGACAATCAAACCTACTGCATCTTCGGTTGGAATACCACGCTGGTTACAATAGAACAACTGGTCTTCCGAAATCTTCGAAGTGGTAGCTTCGTGTTCAACAACTGCCGTTTCATTGTGTATATCCATGTAAGGGAATGTATGTGCACCGCAATGACTTCCCAACAACAAAGAGTCGCACTGACTATAGTTGCGGGCATTGTCTGCACGTTCCGATACACGAACCAGTCCACGATATGAGTTCTGGCTCTTTCCGGCACTGATACCTTTACTTACAATGGTAGAGCGAGTATTCTTTCCCAGATGAATCATCTTGGTACCCGTATCGGCCTGCTGGTAATTGTTGGTTACCGCAACCGAATAAAACTCAGCTGTAGAATTATCTCCACTGAGGATACAGCTTGGATATTTCCATGTGATAGCAGAACCGGTTTCCACCTGTGTCCACGACAGTTTGCTGTCTACTCCCTTACAGTTTCCTCGCTTCGTTACAAAGTTGTATACGCCTCCCTTACCTTCAGCATCACCAGGATACCAGTTCTGTACTGTGGAGTATTTTACTTCGGCACGGTCTAATACAACAATTTCTACGATAGCGGCATGCAACTGGTTCTCATCGCGCATCGGCGCCGTACATCCTTCCAGATAAGAAACATAACTGTCGTCATCGGCAACAATCAGTGTACGTTCAAACTGTCCGGTATTCGCCGCATTGATACGGAAATAAGTAGAAAGTTCCATCGGGCAACGTACTCCTTTAGGTATATAGACGAATGAACCGTCACTAAATACAGCCGAGTTCAAAGCTGCAAAGAAATTATCGCGATAGCCCACAACAGAGCCCAAATATTTCTTCACCAAATCCGGATGCTCACGTATGGCTTCACTCATGGAACAGAAAATAATTCCTTTTTCCATCAGTGTTTCCTTAAAGGTTGTCTTTACAGAAACAGAGTCCATAACGGCATCTACCGCCATTCCGCTCAGCGCCATCTGCTCTTCCAGCGGAATACCCAGTTTATTAAATGTTTTCACCAGTTCAGGGTCTACCTCGTCCATGCTTTTCGGCCCTTCTTTCTTTTGAGTCGGATCGGCATAATACGAAATAGCCTGATAATCTATTTCAGGAATATCGAGATGAGCCCATGTAGGCATTTCCATTGTCAGCCAGTGACGATAAGCTTTCAGACGGAACTCCAATAACCATTCCGGTTCACCCTTCTTGGCCGAAATTAATCGTACCACATCTTCATTCAATCCCTTTTCAATGATATCTGTATGCACTTCCGTAGTAAAACCATATTTGTATTTTTCCTGCGTAAGCTGCTTTACAAACTCGTTTTTCTGGGATTCTTCCTTTTTATTGAGTTCTTCTTGCATATACTTTTTATATCAGTCTATTAGTTGTTTAGTTACATTCTTTATAGTCGGATAAAAAATACCCGAAAAATCTTCTATCGGATGATATAACACAGAAGCCTGCTTGACGGTTGACTTTATTAAGTTATCTTTAGAATCGACAAACTCAATAAAGTGTATAACAACACCGACAAGTAGCATATACTTCAATACACCCAGACCTGCCCCCAACATACGGTTTACTAAACCCAACTGGACAATATCCATAACCCTTGTCAGAGCTGAAGCCAGCATCAAAAATACTACTGGAACCAGCAGCCATATTAAGATGAAAGCTATAACCTGAGCAAATGTCAGCGGGGTACCTAACTCTTCTGCCAGTTTCTCTCCTACCGAAGCAAACAAAGCACGAGCTATAAGCAGACCTGCTATCAGTCCTACAATAGAGGCGAGTTGTTTAATAAATCCTTTTGTGAATCCCAATACACCTCCTATACCTATCACTATTATAATAATCCAATCGAGGACTGTCATATTCACTTCCATAAAAAAGGAAATGTCATGCTGAACGCAGGGAAGAATCTGTACACATCCGATAGCGTTTACAGATCCTTCGCTATGCTCAGGATGACATCACCTCATTAAAGATATTATAATGTAATTATAAAGTTTGCTTTACTTCTACCTCCTCATAAGTTTCAATCACGTCACCTACTTTCAGGTCATTGCAATTGGTAAGGCTGATACCACATTCAAAGTTTGTACCAACTTCTTTCACATCGTCCTTGAAACGTTTCAATGCATTGATGCTTCCTGTAAAGATTACAATACCATCACGAATCAAACGGGCTTTATCAGAACGTTTTACCTTACCTGTCTTAACCATAGCACCGGCAACCATACCCACCTTACTAATATTGAAGACTTCACGGACTTCGATGGTAGCGGTAACCTGTTCTTTCAATGTAGGAGCAAGCATTCCTTCCATAGCTGCTTTCACTTCCTCTATTGCATCGTAAATGATAGAATACTTACGTATATCCACACCTTCCTGCTCAGCAAGCTTAGCAGCATTACTTGACGGACGAACCTGGAAACCTACAATAATTGCATCCGAAGCAGCGGCCAACGATACATCTGATTCTGAAATCTGACCTACTCCCTTGTGAATAACATTTACCTGAATCTGCTCGGTGGACAATTTTATCAACGAATCGCTTAATGCTTCTACAGAACCATCCACGTCACCTTTCACAATTACATTCAATTCGTGGAAGTCACCCAGTGCCAAACGACGACCAACTTCATCCAAAGTAAGCATCTTCTGTGTACGCAAGCCCTGTTCACGAGCCAATTGTTCACGCTTATTGGCAATTTCACGAGCTTCCTGATCTGTATCGAATACATGGAATGTATCACCAGCAGCCGGAGCTCCATTCAGACCTAAAATCAATACCGGTTCAGAAGGACCTGCCTCTTTCAGACGCTGATTACGTTCGTTGAACATTGCCTTAACCTTACCATAGTTCGTTCCGGCTAACACGATATCTCCAACATGCAATGTACCATTTGAAATCAATACGGTAGCTACATATCCACGTCCCTTATCCAATGAAGATTCAATGATAGAACCAGTAGCCTTACGGTTCGGGTTAGCTTTCAGGTCAAGCATTTCAGCCTCCAGCAAGACTTTTTCCAACAGCTCTGGAACACCTGTACCTTTCTTTGCTGATATATCTTGTGACTGGTATTTACCTCCCCATTCTTCTACCAGGAAGTTCATTGCAGCCAGTTCTTCTTTAATTCTGTCTGGATTTGCATTGGGCTTATCAATCTTATTAATGGCAAATACGATAGGAACTCCCGCAGCCATTGCATGGTTGATGGCTTCTTTAGTCTGCGGCATCACATTATCATCGGCAGCCACAATGATAATAACTACGTCGGTAACCTTTGCACCACGAGCACGCATAGCTGTAAACGCTTCATGTCCCGGAGTATCGAGGAATGTAATACGACGTCCGTCTTCCAACTTCACATTGTATGCTCCAATATGCTGTGTAATACCTCCAGCCTCACCAGCAATTACATTGGCTTTACGAATATAGTCCAGCAACGAAGTTTTACCATGGTCAACATGACCCATGACAGTAACAATCGGTGCACGCGGTTGTAAATCTTCTTCTGCATCAGCTTCTTCTTCGATAGCCTGAGCAACTTCCGCACTTACATATTCCGTTTTATAACCAAACTCTTCTGCAACCAAATTAATAGTTTCAGCATCCAGACGCTGGTTGATGGAAACCATGATACCCACACTCATACAAGTAGAAATAACCTGAGTAACCGAAATATCCATCATGTTTGCCAACTCATTTGCCGTAACAAATTCTGTCAACTTCAGTACCTTGCTTTCTTCCTGTTCCAGTTCTTCCTGTTCCAGTTGACGGTTCTGTATACTTTCACGCTTTTCCTTACGATACTTGGCAGCCTTATTCTTTCCTTTGTTGGTCAAGCGTGCCAAAGTTTCTTTTACCTGCTTAGCAACATCCTCATCGCTTACTTCCGGCTTAACAACCGGTTTTTTGAAGCGATCTTTATTATGCTTACCGCTACCTTGAGCAGCATTAGAATTGCCCTTGCCAGCTTTATTATCTCCTCCACGAGGTGCAGCCATACTACCTGCTGCATTAATGTCTACACGCTCCTTATTGATGCGATTACGTTTCTTCTTACCCGCAACATCGCCCTGACCGCCTTTATCAACTTTTTCATCGGTTTTTCTTATCTCCTTAATAATAGCGTCCTTCATCTGTTTACGCTGTTCCAGACGCTGCTTGTCTTTTTCCTCCCGCTCTTTACGTTTTTCTTCTTTAGTTTTCTTCTTTGGACGAGTAGACTGGTTCAGTGCAGCCAGGTCAATCTGACCTACTACATTTATTTTCGACTTAAACTCCGTTGGACGGATTTTAAACACTTCATCTTCCTTGTCCTGCTGAACGGTCTGTGCTTCGGGTGCTTCTTTCTTTTCTTCCATTAAATCCGGTTTCAAATCTTCTGCCTTCTTCTGTTCCGGCTGTTTCTGTTGTTCATTAATCTGAGGTTGCGGCTGTACAACTTCCGACACAGTCTTCTCCTCCACCTGTACTGGTGTAGGCTTTTCCACTGGTTTTACAGCTTCCACCACTTCCTTTTTCTCTTCCTTAGCAGGTTCCACCACAGCCGGCTTCACCTTCTTCTTATTAAGATTGTCCAAATCAATTTTGCCTACAGGCTTAAATTTCGGACGTGCATCTTCGGGCACAACTGTTTCTATCACTTCCGGCTTAGCCTCAGCCTGCAAGTCATCGATAGAAACAGAAGCTTTATTACGTTCCTTATTCTGCCGTTCCTGAAAAATCTTTTCAGACTCTATTTTCAAATCTTTGTCTTTGCTAAACTCTTTCACAAGTGCAGCATATTGTTCATCAGTAATTTTAGTATTCGGATTTGCCTCGATAGTATATCCTTTCTTCTGCAAAAAGTCCACTACCGTAGCAATACCTACATTCAAATCTCTTGTTACTTTGTTCAGTCTTATCGTCATAAATTCTTTTAGTTTTTAATAGAGTTCAGGGAAAAAGGTTTTCAGTCACGGATAGTCTGTTTTATTTATTCCTCGAACTCTGCCCTCAAAATTCTTAACACATCATCCACTGTGTTTTCTTCCAAATCAGCTTTTTCGATCAGCATTTCACGTGGAGCGTTCAGTACACCTTTTGCCGTATCAATACCAATACCTTTAATAGCATTGATAACCCATTCATCGATTTCATCTTTGAATTCATCCAGATAGATATCTTCATCTGTTGCATTTTCATCCAGCTCACGATATACATCGATAGTATATTCAGTCAACATACTTGCCAACTTGATATTCATACCACCTTTACCGATAGCCAACGAAACTTCTTCTGGTTTCAGGTATACCTCTGCCTTTTTCTCTTCCTCATGCATAATAATAGAAGAAACCTTGGCAGGGCTCAGTGCACGCTGTACAAACAGCTGTATATTCGAAGTATAGTTGATAACATCAATATTCTCGTTACGCAATTCACGAACAATACCATGAATACGAGATCCCTTTACGCCGACGCATGCTCCAACCGGATCAATTCGTTCATCGTAAGACTCCACAGCAATCTTTGCACGTTCGCCCGGGATACGTGCGATTTTCTTGATTGTAATCAGTCCATCATTAATTTCAGGAACCTCCTGTTCAAACAAGCGCTGCAAAAAAACTGGAGATGTACGGCTCAGAATAATCTTCGGATTATTATTCTTATTGTCTACTCGTGCTACAACCGCACGTACAGTTTCTCCTTTACGATAGAAATCGCTTGGTATCTGTTCTGTTTTCGGAAGCAACAATTCATTGCCTTCATCATCAAGCAACAAAATTTCCTTCTTCCAAATCTGATAAACCTCAGCAGCAATAATTGTGCCGACTTTATCGATATACTTGTTATATAAACTATCTTTTTCCAGTTCCAAAATCTTAGAAGCCAATGTCTGGCGAAGATTCAATATCGCACGGCGACCGAACTTCTCGAATATCACCTCATCAGTTACTTCTTCTCCTACTTCATACGATGCATCGATTTTGCGAGCTTCGGTAAGTGAAATCTGCATATTCGGGTTTGTCAGCTCATCATCAGCCACCACCTCACGATTACGCCATATTTCAAAATCGCCTTTATCGGGATTTACAATCACATCGTAATTTTCATCGGTACCGAACATCTTTGCAATCACACTACGAAATGATTCTTCCAGTACGCTCACCATCGTGGTGCGGTCGATATTCTTCAAATCTTTAAATTCCGAAAACGTGTCAATTAAACTGACAGTTGCTTCTTTCTTCGCCATAATTTTATTTAAAGCTTATTAAGTATTTGGTGTATTTTATTTCGTCATAAGTAAAGGTAACATTCTGTTCTACCAGCTTCGGACGTTTTGCGCCTTCAGGCTTCACCTTTGTCTGTACCGTAATCGTAAAGTTAGCTTCATTCGCCTCTGCCAATACGCCAGTCCATTTCTTTCCATCCTTCTCCAGCACTTCCACATCTTTTCCGATATGAATAATATATTGCTGAAGTACCTTAAAGGGTTGCCCGATTCCTGCCGAGCCAACCTCAAGTTCATAATCTTCAACCTCTCGGTTCAGCTTCGACTCGATATAACGGCTTAAGTCCACACAATCATCAATCCATACGCCTTCCGCATGGTCGATTTCAACTACAATTTTGTCATCCGGAGTTACAGTGACATCTACCAGGAAATAATCTTTACCCTCCAGCCATTCTTCAACTATCCGGGTTACAACGTTTTTATCTATCATGTATTAACTATATAAGAACAAAAAAAGGAGCTTAACCGCCCCTCCACCTTTTCATCCATCTCGGTTGCAAAGATACAAATAATATAATGTACTGCAAAATATTAGAATAAATATTTCATTTTTAGCAAGATTTATCTTTTTGGGGTATCTTTGCAGACAAAATAAAACAGTTTATCTCATTATGAACAATAAAAGCATCAATAGCAACAAGCAATTTATGATAGGAAATGGCATTTTAGCCTTTGGAGTTTTTTTCATCGTATGCTTGTTCCTCTATCTGAGTTTTCGTGCTCCTAAAACCGAGCAGAAAGTATCAAGTGATTTATATACCATTCAAATAGGGAACAGTTTGGTAGGCGACAGCATCTCGGTATATGTAAACGATAGCCTGCTGCTCAACTGTACAATGGGATCTACAGCTCTCACTCTTCAAGTCAACCGGTTTGCAGAGGAAAACGCACTAATGATTGTCGACAATCAAAGTGATGAAATCACTCCGTTCAGCCTGAACCCTAAAGGCAGCATCATCAATATAGAAAAGGAGAACGGAAAAATTGCGATAAAAGAATCGGAACGAGAATAAATTCTTATTCAAACTCCAGCACGAAGGTTGTATTCCAGCCATTCGTACCCGAACGCAGCAGACTGATAGTTCCTCCTGAAAGCTTCATAATCTGACGCGACAAAGAAAGCCCGATACCACTTCCCTCACTACGGGTTGTGAAGAACGGTACGAAAATTTGTTCTGCTTCTGCCTCCGGTATCGCCGGACCATCGTTACTGACATACACAAACACATGCTCATCGGCTGAACTATATGCACGCACATGTATCCTTCCCTTACTTCCACCGATAGCCTGTACCGCATTTTTTATCAGATTGATAAGCACCTGACGTATCAAATTGGGATCTGCATAAAGCATCAGTTCCACCGGTTCAATTTGCAAAGTAAGAGAAATATTTTCAGGAACAAGCGTGAGCCCTTCTATCTGATGAAGCAAATCCAGCAAATAAAAAGGTTCGGGTGAAGGCTTTTGCAAGGAAGAAAACTTACGGTAACTATCAACAAACGAGATTAAGCCTGTAGAAGTTTCATGAATGGCACGTATACCATCGTATAAAGGAGTTCCGACAACATCACTGCGTTTTAAGAACGTTTCACTCAATGACGATATGGGAGCTATGGAATTCATTATCTCATGTGTCAGCACACGAGTCAGTTTTATCCACGAGTCAAGTTCCTTTGCGTCCAGTTCATTGCGAATATCATTTAAGGCCAGAATCCGTACCTTCTGTTCACCCAGTTGCATAACCGAAGCACGTACCAGCAGCTGCACTTCTCCCTTTGATGTAGAGAATTGTATATTATATCTTTCTCCGGCACCCAATGTACGAAATACATGAGAGACTTCCGTACCATAACGTTCCAATTGCTGCAAAGTACTCAGCACAGGTAACCCCAATAAACGTGCAGCAGCCGGATTTGTCTGTACAACCTTCATATTTTCATCCAGCACAATGATACCCGACGTTACACTCGAAAGGATTTGTTCGTAAAAGCGTTCACGCTGCTCCATCAGTTGCTTCTGTTCACTCATCAGTCCGCCAAAGCGATTGAGTGTATCCTGTAACACACGTTCTCCTCCTGAGAAACCTGATATCGGCAAACGAAATGAATAGTCACGATTACGAATAGCCTCCAACATCAACCAACTTTTTTCACGCAACTGTTGCTGCATCTTTCGGAAAATAAAAACGGAAGCAGCACATAACAACAGCCCACCCCCCATCAACAGCCCTTTTCCTTCGGTAATTCCCAAAGTAATCAGCGCAACTCCAGCAATAAGCAGTAACGTACGTACAGTAATCGAATAAATCCACCTACAGCCCATAACGTTTCATTTTATTGTAAAGCGTCTGACGAGTAATACCTAACATAGCTGCGGCTTGCGAAAGATTCCCTTCGCATTGATCGATAGCACGTTTCACCATACTACGTTCCATTTCATCAAGCGTATGAAAAGGAGTTTCAACTTCTGTATGCACGGCTACCGAATCAACTGAAGAAGACGTTGGTGTTAGCTGCAACATATCTCCCTGCAACTCATCACCATCAGACAGAATAACAGCTTTTTCCACCGTATGCTGCAGCTCACGGATATTACCAAACCAAGGATGATCAAGCAAACGGCGGGCAGCCTCAGGGCTGAAAGATTGTACCGGTCTGCCATATTGCTGCGCATACTGTTCAAGAAAACGTTTCGCCAAAGGAAGAATATCCTCCTTACGTTCACGTAAAGCAGGTATATGTAAATGAATAGTATTGATACGATAAAGCAGATCTTCACGGAACTCTCCATTCTTCACCATCTCTTCCAGGTTACGGTTGGTAGCACAAATTAAACGGATATTGGTAGGCTGAGGTGTATTACTTCCGACTTTCACAAAGCAACGTTTTTGAATAGCCGTAAGCAGCTTCGCCTGTAAATGATAAGGCAGATTAGCAATCTCATCCAAAAAGAGCGTTCCCCCATCAGCAGCCTCAAATCGTCCAACACGGTCGGTATGCGCATCCGTAAATGAACCCTTCACATGACCAAACAACTCACTTTCGAACAACGATTCTGTAATGGCTCCCATGTCCACAGCAACCATCGGTCCCTCTCTACGATTAGACAGCCGATGAATCTCACGTGCCAACATATCCTTTCCCGTACCATTTTCTCCTGTAATCAAAATATTGGCATCGGTCGTACTGACTTTCTCAACCAGCATACGCAAAGGACGAATTGCTTGCGAATTTCCCCAATACATACCGGCATCGGATGTTGCCGGAACTGTTACTACCTTTTTTTTACCTTTGCGCGCATCTGCTATTCGGGCATATGCTTCCTGAAGCGTCTGTACCAGACGGGCATTCTCCCAAGGCTTTACAACAAAATCGGAAGCACCTTCTTTTATTCCAGTTACAGCAAGGTTTATATCAGCATACGCCGTGAAAAGCACCACTTCAGTTTGTGGACGGAGGCGTTTAATCTCGCGTAACCAATAAAGCCCTTCGTTCCCGCTATTAATACCTGATGAAAAATTCATATCAAGCAATACCACATCGACAGCCTCCCGGTTCAGCAAAGTTGGGACTGTAACAGGAGAATCTATTGTTATTACACGCTCAAAGTATTCTCCTAACAAATATTGTAGGGAAGTCAAAATGTTTCGGTTATCATCAACAACCAGCAAAATTCCTTGTTTAGCCATACTCTTTTTATTTGCAGTCATGCAAAGATACGTAAAGATAAAATAACGAAATGGGTAACAGGTGACAAAAAATTAGACACCTACTGTCTAATTTTTTGACACAACAAGGAAAGACGAGTACAGCGCGACAACTGATAATCAACACATTACTCTTTTGGCACGATATTTGAATTAAAGACAGTGAATAAAACGAACAATGCATGAAAAGAAATATCACAATAAAGAAATCAATCTTGCTACTGACTTGCTTATGCAGCCTTAATCTGACAGCGCAAGAAGCTTGGGACGTAGACCGGTGCATGACTTATGCTGTCAACCATAACCGCACGGTTAAGCAGCGTAATCTGGAAGCCGACAACTACCGTCTGGAACGCATGAAAGCAATCGGACAATTTTTGCCGGGAGTATCAGGAGGAGTAAGTGCACAATATAATTTCGGACGTTCGGTCGATCCGGAAACCAATACTTACAAGTCGGAATCAACTTTCAATAATGGTTATAGTATGGAAGCCTCCATCTCTATTTTCCGAGGAGGAAGTCTGATTAATCAAGTACGAAAAAGCAAAGCCAACCTGCTATTAGGCAAAGCAGCCCTGCAAGAAGCACGCGACAATACCGCACTGGAAACATTTCAGGCATATATCGACGCACTTTATTACTATGGCACTACACGACTTGCCAGACAGAAACTGACAGAAAGTGATTCCTTGCTTTATAAAACTCGCAGGCAAGAAGAGCTGGGTTTAAAAGGAATGTCGGATGTTGCACAGATGGAAGCACAACAAGCTACTGATGCCTACAACCTGACTCATCAGCGTAATCTATACGAAACAGCCATGCTGACTCTGAAACAAAAAATGAATTTTCCAACCGAAGACTCCCTGATACTCGATACATGTCTGTTGGAGCAATCAGCTTTCGAACAAATACAACTGACAACAGAACACGCCGACGAAGTATTCCGTCTTGCACTGACATACAATCCAACACTAAGACAAGCCGAAATGCAAAAACGTTCGGCCAACATGGATCGTAAAATAGCATGGAGCTCGGTAGTTCCATCTATTACTTTCTACGGAGGCATTTCAAGTTCCTATTATAAAGAATTACATAAAACGGGATATCCGCAGTTTTCCACTCAGTTCGAAAACAACTTCGGTTCTTATTTCGGCATTAGTATGAGTATCCCTATTTTCAATCGCTTGTCGGGTATTGCCAACATGCGTCAGGCTCGGAATAATTATCGTATAGCTACCGAACAGTACGAAGCGCAAAAAGAAGAACTTCAAAAACTGGTACAACAAGCCGTACAAGACCGTGAAGGCTACTTGAAAGAAAGCATCCAAATGGAAAAGAAGGTAGCTTCCGATTCACTCGCCTACCACGTTACGCGACGCAAATACGAAGAAGGACTTATGACTTCACTTGACGTACAAAATAACGCTGCCACACTACTGGAAAGCCAGACAGGGCTATTACAGAGTAAACTTACCTATCTGATGAAATGCAGACTGGTAGATTATTATAAAGGACAAGATATTATCAGAAACAAAGAATAAAATATTACGCACTATGGATATACAACTGGAAAAGAAAAAAGGCATTCAAAAGAAACACATTCCTTACATAGCTGGAGGAGTCATCGTTCTGCTACTATTAATCTGGATCATTTTCGGTAACCACGCATCTACATTAAGAGTGGAAGCCTCTTCGCTTAACATAGCTGATGTAACATTCGGCAAATTCAATGATTATATCCGACTGAACGGGCAAGTACAGCCTATCTCCGTCGTCCAACTGAGCCCGGAAGAAGGAGGAATCGTACAGGAAAAGGTAGTAGAAGAAGGAGCACATGTAAAAAAAGGAGATGTCATTCTCCGCCTCAGCAATTCAAACTTAGACTTGCAGATTCTGAATGCAGAATCAGAACTTGCCGAAAAACAAAACTTATTGCGTAATACGCAGGTTACCATGCAACAAGATAAACTAAACAACGAAACCGAAAAAGTACAGCTCGATATTGATACACGCCGCAAGCAACGTACCTATCTTCAATATAAACGTTTATATCAAGAACGCCTTATTAGTCGGGAAGAATACCTTCAGGCTAAAGAAGACTACGAAGTTGCACAAAAGAAACATGGATTGATTACCGAGCGACTGGTACAAGATTCTATCTATCGCAACATACAAATGGATCAGATGGAGGACAATTTACAGAACATGCGAAAAAATGTACTGCTGATTCGTGAAAGAAAGAATAAGCTGGAAGTTCGCGCTACTATCGACGGTGAGCTTGGGCTGTTGGATGCGGAATTAGGACAGAATATTACCGCCGGACAAATGATCGGGCAAATAAACGACCTTTCCGACTTCAAAATAGAAGCCATGATAGACGAGCATTATATCGATCGGGTAACCAATGGACTTCCAGCTACCTTTGAACGACAGGAAAACACATTCAAGTTGAAAGTCCGCAAGGTATATCCCGAAGTTCGTGAAGGCCGATTCCGCACCGACTTTGTTTTCGAAGGTAAACGTCCTGATAACATCCGAAGCGGACAAACTTATTACATCGACCTGCAGTTGGGAGAGCCTACTGAAAGTGTTCTGATACCTAAAGGTACCTTCTTCCAAGTAACCGGAGGTAACTGGATTTTCGTAGTCGACAAAGAAGGGAAGAAAGCTTATCGCCGTAAAATCCGTATCGGACGACAGAACCCGCAGTATTACGAAGTACTGGAAGGACTGGAAAAAGGAGAACGAGTTATTGTTTCCGGATATGAAAGTTACAAAGACAACGAAGTACTGGTACTAAACTAAAAAGCTAAGATAATGATGAAAAAGATAGCAACTATATTAACGAGTTTGGTAATGGCCTGTTTATGTGTAAACTGTGCCAGCGCAAAAGGAGGGAACAAAGAACAAATAAATGAAACCCGTAGTGTGAATCCCTTTCATTCCATCGAGTTGGTAAGTGTAGCCAATGTGTATTTCACCCAGTCGGACACTTATTCGCTTCGTGTGGAAGGTGAAAAGAAATGGGTGGACCTGACCAAATGTACCGTCAGGGACGGAAAACTACTGATTACGTGGGCTGAGAAAGGAAAGAAAACAACCAAGAACGTGAACGGACTTTCCATCTACCTCAGTGCACCCGATTTACAGAAAGTTGCTATAGGAGGGGTTGGCTCCTTTGAGTGTAAATCCCGTCTGAACCTGAAGAATGTGAAGTTTGAGGTGAATGGAGTAGGCAATCTACACGTAGCCGATTTACATGCTCAAGACGTACAAGTTACTTTGGGAGGCGTAGGCAACGGCGAACTAACGGTAAATTGTGACCAATTGGATGCCAGCGTAGAAGGTGTAGGCAGTCTCACACTGAGCGGAAAAGCCAAATCCGCTTATATTTTGAAAAGCGGCATCGGTAGTATATCTACTCGACAGTTGAAAGTCGATAAATAAAAATTTACAACTACACGATAAGTACAATAAGTACAAGACGAATTATGAATACACTTTTCAGAAATTTCTCACATACTTTCCGGCGTTTCTTTACGGCCAGCATACTAAACCTGCTGGGGTTAAGCATCGCCTTTGCAGCCTGCTTTGTCATCCTGACACAGGTAGACTACGACTATAACTACAACAAAGCCTATCCGGCACACGATCGCATTTACAGGGTAGAAGTGAATCCAGGTGGAGAATACGGCTGGGAATTCTGGCTGGCTCGTCCATTCTGTGAACTAATAGGAACTGCATCCCCTCATATACAAGCCTTTTCGATAACTTCATTGTCAAATTACCCCAGTGATTTTGAAGTAGACGAACACATTTATTCAGAACTTGAGTTTACCGGATTTGGGGATTACCTGGAGGTATTTCAGCCTACTATGGTATGCGGCACGACTGCTTCTCTCAATGAACCCGGTCAGGTTCTGATTTCCGCATCCATGGCTCGTCGTTTTTTCGGTACCACGGATGCCATTGGCAAGACCCTTTACGCAGGCCATAAATCTCATAATTATCCATCGGTAATTGGAGGTGTCTATCAGGATATGCCGGAAAACTCCCAGTTGGGTAACTGTGTGTTCTCTTCTTTTCGTTCGGATTTGAACAAAGATTCCTGGACAAACTGGAATTATACTATGTATATCCGGCTCGACAATCCGGCTTCATTGGCCGATGTACAGCAGTCGGTCATCGAAAACTGCAAGCAGAAGATTCCAAGAGACCGGATTAGCGGAACTGAAGATTGGGAGAATTTCATTCATTTTACGCCGCTGGACGAAGTACACTATTCTACGATAGGCAACAAGGCAGCTACCAGCAAAGCAGCTTTGTACCTACTGCTGTGTGTATCAGTACTGATTCTGCTAACGGCAGCAGTCAACTACATGAATTTCTCACTGGCAGAAACTCCCATGCGGTTACGTTCCATCAATACCCAGAAGGTGCTGGGTGCTTCCACTGTCTCTTTGCGGATATATCTGCTATTAGAATCGGTATTGGTTTGTGTATGCGGATTCCTGTTGTCCTTGCTCTGGCTCTACCTGCTGAAAGGCACCCCTCTAAGTACCTTAGTGGCATCCGATCTTTCGTTGACGGCTCATCCGATCCTGCTGGCCGCTTTAGGGGGAATCGCCGTATGCATGGGTTTGCTGGCCGGAGCTTACCCCTCTTATTACGTCACCTCTTTCCAGCCGGCACTGGCATTGAAAGGCTCGTTCGGTCTTTCCCCGAAAGGCAAAATGCTGCGTACGTTTTTGGTTTGTTTCCAGTTTTTCGTCTCTTTCATGCTAATTATTTCTGTAGGCATCATGTACCTGCAAAGTCATTACATACAGAACAGTGATTATGGTTACGATAAGAGTGTGGTTCTGGTAGGTGAAATTCCTGACGAACTCCTCGATCGCAGAGAAGCGATTGTCAGTGAATTGTCTGGAATTTCGGGCATAGAAGGTATTTCCATTTCCCAGTTCGTATTGAACTCGTCCGATAACTACATGTCGTGGGGAAGAGGAAGTGAAGACCGTTCCATCAATATGGTCTGTTTTCCGGTAGATTACCGCTACTTGTCGGTGATGGGAATCAAGATAACTGAAGGACGTGATTTCAAACCGGGTGACGGAGATGTGTATATTTTCAACGAAGCGGCCCGAAAGAAATATCCTTGGATGAGAGTCGATGAACCGGCTGTCCCCGAAGATTATCCGATCGTGGGATTCTGTGAGAACATCCGTTTCAGCAGCTTCCGCAACAACGATGCCGCAGAGCCGATGGCCTTCTTTATTTACGGAAAAGATCATGCTGACTGGGATGCCAACAGCATCTTGAACATCCGGGTAGCTCCGGGAGTAGACAAGGTGGACATGCTTCACCGCTTGACAGAGGCCGCAGAAAAGATAGCACCGGGGCGTGACTTCAATTTCCGGTTCATGGATCAAGTGATTGACCAGAACTACCATCGGGAACTGCGTTTCACTCATCAGATTCTGTTGTTCTCCTTAATCGCTATCGTACTCAGCATAATTGGTGTATTCGGCCTTACGCTGTTCGAAAGTGAATACCGCCGCAAGGAAATCGGAATCCGGAAAATCTTAGGAAGCTCTACCGGTAAAATTCTTTATATGTTTACCAAGCGTTATCTCGTCATGCTGGTGATCTGCTTCCTGCTGGCAGCCCCCTTCGGCTGGTGGATTGGGCATGACTGGCTGGAAAGTTTTTCTGACAAAACCCCAATCCATGCTTGGATATTCGTCATTTCTTTCCTGCTGGTCAGCCTCATTACGATACTGACAGTGACCTTCGAGTGCTGGAAGAATGCCAACGAGAATCCGGTACGAAGCATCAAAACTGAATAATATTATTTCCCATGAAAACACTTGTCCGCAACTTTTCGCATACATTCAGGCGCTTCTTTACTGCAAGCATACTGAACATCTTAGGGCTAAGCATAGCCTTTGCATCCTTCTTTGTCATCATGACACAGGTGGACTATGACTATAATTTCAATAAAGGATATAAAGACTACGAAAAAATATTCCGTATTGAAATTAATCCTAATCCAGATTCAGGCTGGCAACTGTGGACTCCTCGTCCGTTATGTGAGCAATTACAATCTGCTTCACCCTATATAAAGAGCATTTCACAAGTTGAATCATATCAGTCTGAAGATGAATATGAAGTAAACGGAAACTTATTTGAAGCAACGACCTGTACCGGTTTCGGCAACTTCTTGGAAACATTCCAGCCGGAAATGATAAACGGTTCCGCCGATGCGCTGAACCAACCTAAAACGGTCCTCCTCTCCGAATCGACGGCAAAGAAATTCTTTGGTACAACCGACGTAATAGGCAAAACAATATTCAGAGGGAAACAAGCAAACAATAATGCATGGACCATAGGAGGCGTTTACAAAGATTTTCCGGAAAATTCACAGATAAGAAACTGGGTTATGGCCCCCAAAGAAGCCGATACCGATAAAGATGACTGGAGAAACTGGAACTATATCTGCTATATGCGACTCGAAAGTCCATCTGCGGCTCCGGAAATAGAAAAACTTATTTGGCAGATTTTTGTGAAGAACTTCCCAACACTGGAGCAGGAAAATAATATTTCTCAGTTTATCCGCCTCACACCACTTACCGAAGCACATTTTTCTACGGTAGGAAATAAAAGCGCAAGCAGTCGCACAACACTTTATCTGCTGATATGCGTTTCTTTCCTGATCGTAATTATAGCCACCATCAATTTCATGAATTTCTCGTTGGCTGAAACTCCGATGCGCATCAAGAGCATCAATACACAGAAAGTACTGGGAGCAACCACACGTTCTCTCCGCTTCACCCTGATAGCAGAAGCTATGTTAATCAGCTTTACAGCTTTTATCCTTGCACTTATATGGATTGCGATACTGAAAGATTTTGGCTTACAGGATCTGGTAAATGCCCGGCTGACAATAACAGAGCATCCGATGCTGCTGCTTGCGACTTTTGGCTTAAGCCTGCTTATGGGACTGATGGCAGGACTTTATCCGTCGTATTACGTTACTTCTTTTCCACCAGCACTGGTATTGAAAGGCTCTTTCGGACTTTCTCCCCAAGGACGTATTCTGCGTACCGCACTGGTATGTATCCAGTTCTTTGTTGCCTACATGCTGATTATCGGAGTAGGAATCATGTACCTGCAAAGCAGATATATCCGTACTTCAGACTATGGCTACGACAAGGATGCAATTATTGTAGGAAACATGACTAAAGAGACCCAATCACAAACGGATGCAGTAGTAGGAGAACTTTCTCAAATTCCAGGTGTCAAAGGAGTAGCTGTTTCGGAATTTGTCTTGAGTTCCGCCGATAATTACATGCACTGGGGACGTTCCAAAGGCGACAAATATATTCAGTTTGATGCTTTTCCGGTAGACTACCGTTATCTGGATGTTATGGGAATTCATATCGTCGAAGGGAGAAGTCCCAAGCCAGGAGATGAGGATGTTTATATCTTCAACGAATTTACACGTAAGAAATATCCGTGGCTAAAAGTCGACCAGCCCGCTCCGGACGACAATTTAGTCATCGGTTTTTGTGAAAACATCAAATACAGCAGCTTCCGCAATGACGACGCCAATCAAACAATGGCTTTTCTTATCCCCGGCAAGAAGTTTGCCCAATGGGGATGGGAGTGGCGAAATTTCGTCAATGTCCGTATTTCGGCAGGAGTAGACAAAATTGAGGTTATCCAATCACTCCAGAAAACAATGGAAAAATTTACCCCCGGACACGACTTCAATTTCCGGTTCATGGATGAAGTACTCGATGCCA
>ENA-ORUI01001660-ORUI01001660.1-human-gut-metagenome-genome-assembly--contig:-NODE-1660-length-21405-cov-6.703700_pt1 | contig 21405 bp, 16 predicted proteins | sample MGYA00242078_ERZ509205 | MGnify/ENA primary metagenome ERZ509205 (study PRJEB26280, sample SAMEA2338828) | human gut metagenome | biome: human gut; feature: human-associated habitat; material: faeces... | reverse complement strand
TGACTAGAAAAATATTTAGGAGAAGATAGATATAAACAATAAGTCAAACACACAAACTATGGAGTCTTTAGTCGGTTTAATAAAATTTTAGATTCTCTATTTACCAGGTTCTTCCACAGCTGATTGAACTCTGGGGACTGAATGTAAAAACGGATGTTGAATCTAAAAAAAGTTCGCCCAACTGAGCGTGAAATGACAACCCCATTGTTTCTGCTTCGATGTGTGCAGTTAGGCTTATCGATGGCAGATCTTGATATGCTGTCGATAGGTCTTATCAATGATATGTATGCAGAGAGCAGAAACGATGATTGCAAATATGCAGAACTAGCAACGCAGGAAGATTTCGACAAGTTTTAATGGTAATAATTATTAATAATATGTTATACTCAAATCAGTAAAGAGGTGATTATATGGTTAATAGCCATTTTATTCCTCAACTCATTTTGAGACATTTTTGTGAAGACGAAAAAATCCAGTATTATGATTTGAATTCAGGGAATATAGAGTCCAAGAGTACCAAATCAGTATTTTCCGAAAAAGGGTATTATCCTGAGAATATTGAGAAAGACTTATGTCACAAGATAGAGGTTCAGTTTGCTAATATATTGAACAACAAAATTCTTAAAGAAAACTACAATATTGCTTTAACATCAGAGGACTTATTAACAATAAAGAAGTATTTAATTATTACGACTTTAAGAGTTAAGGATGAAAATATGGAGCATAATCTCTGGTATAAGACCTTAAAAAGAGATGGATTTATTTTTGAGAATGACCCATTTAAGGATATATTCAGTGGTGATTTCTACGAAAACATGAATAAGATTTTAGAATGTCAAAATAAGGAAGAGTTGGTTAGGATAGCAAATAAAGGCGAGAACATGAATCTTTTTAATTATGTGAAAGATGTTGTTTTTTCGTATAATGTATTTGTAAGAACAAACAATAGTAAAGAGGATTTAATTATTACTGATAGAGGATGGGCTGCATATATGGGACCTATTGGTGTAAGAAAGATGAACGCACTAATGCAAAGTGGTCGGATTGAAGATGCTATGTTGCTTCAAATGGTATCACCGCAAGATTATGGTATATTTCCTTTATCAAGGAATATGGCAATAATTACAATGAGTCCTGCATATAAACAGCACTTAAAGGGTTCAGGTACAAGGATAATATATCCGCCACATGCCCCAACTTTATCTGCGTGTTTGGGATTTGGGAGTGAAGATACGATAGAACCACCTACAAATAAATTTTTAAAATCTGGTGCGATGGTGTATCAATATAAAATTAAACAGTTAGTAAAAAGAGATGTTATCTTTTTGAATTCATTGTTACTAGATTATGCGAATCAGTTTTTTGGCTATGCAAATGCAGATAAAGTAAGATCAAGTTTGAAGGAAAAGAATATTGATATTTAGTTGAGAGCATCAATCCTTAAGTGGGTTGGTGCTTTTTCTTGCTCGGAGAAATCCGAGCATTTTTATGTCAAAATTTAGGAGAGAGGAGGTGAGAATTCATGGCAAGCCGTATACAAGGAATTGCCGTAGAAATTGGTGGTGATACAACCAAATTACAGAATGCCCTTAAAGGTGTGAATGGACAGATCAAGTCCACCCAGTCGAAGCTGAAGGATGTTAACAAACTGCTGAAACTGGATCCGGGCAATACGGAACTTCTGGCACAAAAACATAAACTGCTTGCTGAGGCCGTTGGTGAAACGAAAGAAAAACTGGCAACCTTAAAGACGGTAGCAGAACAGGCAAATACAGCACTTGCCAATGGAGAAATCTCACAGGAACAGTATGATGCCCTTCAAAGGGAAACCGTAGAGACGGAGCAGGATTTGAAGAACCTTGAAACACAGGCAAATCAGTCAGCTACGGCAGTCCAGAAGATAGCCACAGCCGGAGAAAAGTTAAAGACCACAGGAGATAACATTTCCTCTGCCGGACAGAAACTATTACCCGTTACAGCAGGGGTGACTGCTCTTGGAACCGCATCGGTTACTACGGCTGCCAATTTTGAATCTTCCATGTCACAGGTACAGGCAACAATGGGAATCACAAAAGATTCTATGTCAAAGGTAAACGGTCAGTCAGTGAATACAATGGATACCCTTTCTAAACTGGCAAAGAAGATGGGTGCAGAAACTGCATTCTCTGCATCAGAGTGTGCAGAGGCTCTTAATTATCTGGCTCTTGTAGGATATGACACACAGCAGATCTAGAAGGTTGGTTAGGTTTCCAACATTGACCTTGTGGTAACTTTGGACAGGAAAAGGAAACATAACAAGTAAAAATATCTGTTAATATAAAGAATACTACAGAATAAATTTAAACAGGTTTTACCGACAATGAAATGTTGGTAGAACCTGTTTTCAGTTTTGAGATGACCTGTGTTATAATGAATATTAATTTATTTATAGTTGCAAAAGAAAAAGGAGATGCATAACATGTGGTCTGTGACCAGAATAGATGAAGCAGATTATGGCTGCGAGGAGCGGATGCCCGGGGAACCGCTTCTGGTGCTGGTAACAATCGAAAGTGACGATGGCAGAATGTGCCGGTTTGAGTGTGCGGAGAACTGGCTCCTGCAACAGGGCATAGATGAGGGTGATGAATGGCCGGAGGATATTGAACAGGTGGAAGCGGACAGAGAACAAATTGACCGGATGAGCGAGTGGATGAACAAATACTATGAAGCCGTAGAGGAAATGGAAGACCTGTTTGATGCAGAGTGAATAAGTAAACGAAGAAAGACAGAAAAGAGAGGACTTACCATGCAGATAATGAATGCAACAGAAGAAGATAAAGATGAACTGCTGGCTTTATACCATGCGATGATCGGGGGGCCATGTGAGTGGAGTGAGACATACCCGGATGAGAGCACGATCGCATTTGATCTTAAGAATAAAGACCTGTTTGTGATGAAGAACGATGCAGGAGAGATCATTGCGACAATCTCGATCGACCATGACGATGCTGTGGAGGCACTGACCTGCTGGCATGAAGATCAGGCACCATCGGGAGAATTGTCCAGACTCTGTGTAAGAAAGGATATGCAGGGACAGGGAATCGCAAAGCAGATGATGAATTATGCCGGTGATGTGTTGAAGAACAGGGGCATGAAAGGAATTCATATTCTGGTTCGGGAAGGCCATGTGGTAGCACTCTCGACATATGCAAAGATTGGATTTAGAACTGTCGGGGAATGTGATCTGTTTGACAAACATTTTATCTGTATGGAGAAGAAATTCTAAGGAAAATTATAGACATAAAAATTATATCAGTCAGGAAATATAGCACTGCGTTCCGGTGTTTGCCGCAACGCCTCAAACCCGCTATTTTCCTGACTTTTTTCATGATTTTTCTTGTCTGAAACGCTTGTGGAATCAGGTGCTTTTTGATAGAATGACTGTAAATAACTTCCCTGGGGAGGGAAGCAGATGGAGGACAAAATTATGAGGAAAAAATTAGGGATTTTTCTAAGTTTATGGTTGTGTATCAGTATGATATGGTTGCCATTTGCCAGCACACAGGTAAGGGCTGCAGAAACCAACATGGCAACATTGAATTTTATCGGGGCATCTATTGAAAATGGAAAAGCGACCTTTGCTGTTGATGATGCCTATAAAGTAAGGCTGACATTATGTACGAGAGATATTGTTATGGACAGTTACACAAATTGTCCGATCAATGGAAATAACATGCAGATCGATCTGTCAGATAAAGAATATTATCTGAAAGCAACTACCGTTTTGGATGTTTCCTCGCCAGATGACCTGCTTGGAATCTCAAGTGTGAAACTTCAGTTATATATCAATGATGAATCGTATGATATCAGCTCGAATCCTTATGTAAAATTGGATACAAACCGTTTTAGCGGTAATCTGAATTTTAGAATAGAAAAAGTATCAACGCCTCCGAACCCCGGTTACCCGGATGATATTCAGATCATGGGAACCTATGATGGATTTGGAATGGAAATTTATCTGAATTCAGCGAAGATCGGAGCTGAGAGCAGTCAGATACAGGGAACTGGCAAGGGATATGCGTCCGGTGAAATCTATAATCTGCTCAGGATCCAACTGGCATTTGGAGATGGAGATATCGGGACGGTCACAGTAAATGGAAAGGCAATCACATTGCCGGAAGGAACGAAGGATACAGTGGAATTCACGATTGCGCCTGCCAGTGAATATGTGATCAAAGTTACAAAGAAGCCGACGATCATACCAAGAACTATTATATGGGCCAAAGATAAAACAGGTAATAATGGATTGAAAGATTATGAGCTGTTAAAGAATGGAACGCTTGAGATCCTTGAGATCAAAAATCCGGACGGAACATCGATTGGTTTAGATGGTGTTGAGCAGGACACCAATTATGGATGGGCAAGTGTTATACCGAGTTCAGAAATTATTCTCCGGGCAGTACCGGAATATGGATATCAGCTTGGATCGATAACGATAAATGGTCAGTCTTTAACGCCTTTGTCAGATGCATCTACATTTTCATATACAATGCCGGATGAAAATGTACATATCAGCGGCATATTTACAAAGGCAGAAGATCAGGTAGAGCTTAAGACAGATAAAGTGAAAAGAGCATTGATCCAGCTTGCAGAAAATGAGATCACGTCAGGAAACAATAGACTGACGATCAAGGATGCAGTTCTCACACAGCAACAGCTTGAGGCTTTTAAAAAGGCAGCAGGTGATTATCACATCACCGGGTATTTTGATATCAAGCTGACACAGATCCTGTATAAGAATACAGTAGCAAATTTGTGGGTAAATAATATAGAGACATTGAAGAAACCGGCAAAGGTATCCCTTCAGATAGAAGCCGACTGGGAACCTGCAAACAGTGAGCTGGCAGTTATTCATGAGAAAAAGGATGGAACCTATGAGATTATTCCTGCTTCTTTTGATGTGGCAACTAAAATGGTGATGTTCCAGACAGATGGATTTTCAAATTATGCAATCGCATATAAGAAGGTTGAGACGACAACAGAGGATCAGACAGGAGCAACGACTGAGGATCCATCGGAGGATACGACCGGGGATGTAACAGAAGCTTCAACAGAAGAAACAACAGAACCGGAAACAGAGACCACAACCGGAGAGACAACAGAAGTTACGACGGAAAATTCTTCAGAGGGCACAACAACAGACCGTACAGAAGATGGAACAGGCAGCACGACACAGAGTGGTGATGGAGATACAACAGAAGTGAAAAAAGATGATAAGACAGCATCACCCAAGACAGGAGATGATATGAATCTGGCTGTGCTTTATATTCTGCTTGCAGTATCAGGAATGGGATGTCTGTATACGATCCGAAAACGGTAATCTGGTATTGGTAACAGGTATAGTAGTAGTTCTCTTATTTGAAAAATAATGTAGAACAAATTGTGTAAATAATCTTGACTTTTATAAAATAACAGCGTTATAATAACGCTGTTATTTTATATTGCATATAAATGATTAAGGTGTGTTTATGAGAAAAGAATCAGAAGGTGTAACTGAAAATTTACTGGCCAGTGCCAGAAAGGAATTCTTAGAATATGGATTCCATGATGCCAGCTTGCGGAGAATATCGGCAGACAGTGGTGTCAGCACGAATTCGATCTATACAAGATTTGGTGACAAGAGCGGATTGTTTACGGCAATTGTAAAGGAAGCCGCAGATGAGTTAATGGCGATTTATTCTGACAGCATAAAGAAAGCAGGAGAAGCGACAGATATCAGCCGGGCGGAGGATGCCGGAGATGAAGGAACGGATCTTGTACTGGAATATATTTATGGACATCTGGTAGAATTCAAACTGATCTTCTGCTGTTCGGCGGGAACAGAATATGAGACATATTTTGACAGGCTTGCGGCAAAGGAAGAACACTATTATAAACAGTTTGCGAAGCAGTTTTCGGATGGAGGACATCCGATAGATGATTTTTTTATCCATGTATATTGCAGGAACGGATGGCAGTATGTGTATGAACTCATCACACATGATAAGAGCTATGAAGAGGCAAAAGAATTTATGGCAAATGTCAGAGCATTTACCTATGCGGGCTGGCAGGCGGTGATCGGAATGAAGTTCTGATAATAGGGACTGCTGCATGAAATACAACATGCATCAGTCCTATAAAAATAAATATAGGTTAGCAAATACTAACTTTAGTAACAGGAGGTTAACTATGGAAGAAAAGAAACAAAGTGCATTGTCCAGACTCATGGGCATAGCAGGAGGGCATAAGTATTTTACCTATGCGTCCTGTGTTCTTGCGATCCTTTCTGCTTGGATCGCATTGATACCATTTTATGATATCTGGCGTATTATGAAAGAGATCCTTGAGGTTCGACCGGATTTCGCAGATGCGACACATATCAAAACCTATGGCTGGCAGGCCGTTGGATTTGCTCTGTTTGCAATGGTTGTCTATATTGCCGCACTGATGTGCTCTCATATTGCAGCTTTTCGTGTGCAGGCAAATATGAGAACCGCTATGATGGAACATATCATGAAGCTGCCGCTTGGCTACGTTGAGAAAGAAGGAACCGGAAAGCTCCGTAAGGTTGTAAATGATTCAAGTGCAGCAACAGAGACTTTCCTCGCACATAACCTTCCGGATAAAGTAGTTTCCGTTGCAACGCCGGTTGGACTGTTAGTGGTGATGTTCGTATTTGACTGGAGACTGGGAATTGCCAGTCTGATTCCTGCGGTTCTGGCATTTATCATGATGGGAACATTGATGATGGGACCCAAGATGGCAGAGGATATGAAGCAGTATCAGAATGCACTTGAGACCATGTCTTCCGAGGCAGTTGAGTATGTAAGAGGTATTCCGGTTGTTAAGACCTTTGGACAGACGGTGTACTCATTCAAGAAGTTCAAAGCGGCGATCGATGATTATGAGAAATGGACGCTTGATTACACCAAGGGGATGATGAAGCCGATGGTTCTGTTTACAATGTCAGCAAATGGAATCTTTACAGCACTGATCATTGTTGCTTACATTATGGGTGGTAATCATGTAAGTGATACATTTGTATTAAACCTGATCTTCTATATCCTAATCACTTCGGTTCTTACAACTACACTGATGAAGATTGCCTATGCAGGCGAATCCCAGATGCTGGTGGAGGATGCATTACAGAGAATGGATGATATTCTAAATGCAAAGCCTCTGGTAAATACAGAAAAGCAGGAGATACCAAAGGATGCATCGATCACGATGGAGCATGTTACATTTGCCTATGATGAAGCAAAGAAAAATGCAATTGACGATATATCCATGAAGATTCCGACCGGTGCACATATCGCTTTCGTTGGACCATCCGGTGGTGGTAAGACGACATTGGCATCTCTGGTTGCAAGATTTTGGGATGTAAAGGATGGCAGCATAAAGATCGGTGGTGTGGATGTTAAAAATATTGACACTAAGAAACTGATGGAAGAAGTATCGTATGTATTCCAGGACAGCAAGCTGTTAAAGATCAGCATATTGGAAAATATAAGAATGGGTAGACCGGATGCGACTGACGAAGAAGTTATGCAGGCACTTTCCGCTGCTCAGTGTATGGATATCATAGAGAAGTTCCCGGAGGGGGTACATACGATGATCGGCTCCAAGGGAATCTATGTATCCGGTGGTGAAGCACAGCGGTTATCGATCGCAAGAGCATTTCTTAAAAATGCACCGATCCTGATCTTAGACGAAGCAACAGCATTTGCCGATCCGGATAACGAGCGTTTGGTTCAGAAAGCATTTGAGAATCTGGCAAAGGATAAGACGGTTATCATGATCGCGCATCGCCTGTCAACCATAACGGATGCGGACTGCATCTATGTGCTTAAGGATGGTAAGATCGCAGAGAACGGAACACATGAGGAGCTGGCTGCAAAGAACGGAATCTATACTCATATGTGGAAGGAATATAACAAATCTGTCAACTGGCAGGTAGGAAGGAAAGGTGAAACAGCATGATAGAAAAATTAAAGCACAAATATGCTCTGTCCGAAAAGGGTGCAAATGCTATGGTTCGCGCCTTTGCAGCAGTTACGATCTCCAATCTGGTGCTGATGCTCCCGGTGGGACTGTTATATCAATTAGCTTCCTACCTGTTGGAGAACCGTGTTCCAAAGGATAAACTGGCATTCTTTATTATTGGAATCATTGTAACTTTATTGTTAATTGTAATATCAACAAGTTTTCAATATAATTCGACTTTCTATTCGACCTATGTAGAGAGTGGAGTCCGTCGAAGAACACTTGCAGAAAAGTTGAGAAAGCTTCCGCTTTCTTTCTTTGGCAAGAAGGATCTTGCAGATCTGACAAATACGATCATGTCCGACTGTGCATTGATCGAGACAGCAAGCTCACACTGGATTCCTGAGCTTGTAGGTGCATTTATATCTACAACACTGATCGTGATCGGTTTGTTTTTCTATAACTGGAGAATGGCGCTGGCGGCTGTATGGGTTATGCCGGTAGCATTTGCCATCGTTGGTTATTCAAAGACAGTTATGGGTAAGGTCCATGAGAAGACAATAACCTATAAGCTTGCATGTCTGGATGGGATACAGGAAGGCCTGGAAACGATCCGTGATCTTCGTTCCAATAATATGGCTGATTCTTATATGGAAGGTCTGAATAAGAAGATTAAGGATGTCGAACATCATGCGATCGTATCCGAATTTGCAAATGCAGCATTTGTCTGCTCCGCACAGATGATCTTAAAACTTGGTATCGGGACAGTAGCACTTGTTGGAAGTATTCTTCTGGTTGATGGCAAGATCAGTGTACTGACGTTCTTTGCATTTCTATTGGTTGTAACCAGGATGTATGAGCCGCTTCAGATCTCACTTCAGAATCTGGCTGCCGTTATCAGTATCAATAAGAACTGTGAGCGTATGGATGAGATCCTGTCTCATGATGAACAGACAGGAAGAGAAAATCCGGATAATAAGGGATATGACATCGTATTTGACCATGTGGCATTCTCCTATAAGGACGGAGAACAGGTGCTTTCCGATGTCAGCTTTACGGCAAAGCAGGGTGAGGTCACAGCCCTGATCGGACCATCCGGCGGGGGTAAGACAACGGTTTCCAGACTGGCAGCAAGATTCTGGGATAACAATGCCGGTACGATCACGGTCGGCGGAATGAATGTTCTGGAAATTGATCCGGAGCAGTTATTGTCCTTGTATTCAATCGTATTTCAGGATGTTACATTGTTCAATAATACAATTATGGAGAATATCCGGATCGGTAAAAAGGATGCGACCGATGAAGAAGTTATGGCAGCAGCAAAGCTTGCAAACTGTACAGACTTCATCGAGAAGCTTCCGGATAAATGGGATACCATGATCGGTGAAAACGGTTCCGAGTTGTCCGGTGGCGAACGTCAGAGAATCTCGATCGCAAGAGCGTTCTTAAAGGATGCGCCGATCATTCTGATGGATGAAGCAACCGCATCTCTGGATGTAGATAATGAGTCGGTTATTCAGGAATCTATCTCCAAGCTGATCCGGAATAAGACGGTACTTATCATTGCACATAGAATGCGTACGGTAGATGGTGTTGATAAGATCGTTGTGTTGAAGGATGGCGTAGTTGCGGAGCAGGGGACACCTGCGGATCTGAAAGTCAGGAACGGCATCTACAAGCATATGGTTGACCTCCAGTTACAGTCTGAGCAGTGGAAATACAATTAAAGTTATGAAAAATTTGGAGTCGGTGGGATATATATATTTATTACGCAGAGCACTTTCGTTCGATTATTACGTAGCGGTACTAAACTCATCACCAGATGGTGATTCGTTAAGGACCGACGTAATAATAGGTCTGCTTCATAAAATATATATCCCTCCGGCTTCAAATTTTTTAGGCGTTAGTTCATCATACCAATCGTTTGTATTTCCACTGCTCTATGTTAGTGTTGGCCTGAATGGAATAAGTTGCAGTTTGGGTTAAAATAGGGTATGTTGAATATAGAATCGTGCAAAATATAGAGTAATGCAGAAATTTTGAATAAGAGAATGTATAATAAATTACAGGGCTACAGGAGGTTGGCGATTATGGCGAAGATTGATACCAGGGAGATACAGATACCATCGATATTAAAGGTGGAGAAAGATCTGCTCAGACGGATCGGGGGTTATCTTGCAGATGAGGGAATCTACAAGGTTGTGATCCTGTTTGGCAATGGGTTGATCGATATGTTTGGACATACGGTGATGGAGGGTATGTCAGACAGCGGTGTTGAGGTACTCCAATATATGGAGATGGATACCGTTCGGATCGACGATCTGGTGCAGCTTGCATTTTCATTCCCGAATACAGCACAGGCAGTGCTTGGTATCGGAGGCGGTAAGGTGGTTGATGCGGCCAAATATTGTGGCTTCTTAAGAAAACTGCCATTTATCAGTGTGCCGACATCGGCATCCAGTGATGGATTTTCCAGCGCCAGCGCATCTCTGATCGTGGAGGGACGACGCAAATCCGTACCGGCAGGGATCGCATATGGAATCTTTGCAGATATCGATGTGATAAAGGGGGCACCGGAGGCATTTCTGTTTTCCGGTATCGGTGATATGGTATCGAAGATCACGGCACTTTATGACTGGAATTTTGAAGAAGCACATGGACATGGTTCGGTAAATGACTTTGCGATGATGATATCGAAGAAGGCGGTCAACAGCTTTGTGCGGACACCGTTTAAAGACATTCACGATGAACGGTTTATCAAAGAACTATTAGATTCTCTTGCCATGAGCGGTGTGGCAAATGAGATTGCAGGAGACAGTGCGCCGACCAGTGGAAGTGAGCATCTGATATCACATGCATTGGATCAGATGTTGGAACGTCCGCAGCTTCATGGTATTCAGGTCGGAGTTGCAACATACCTGATGAGTGTTGTTCAGGATCACAGATATGAGCGGATCAATACGGTATTTACAGATACCGGATTCTGGGATTATGTGAAGACAGTCGGCATGAAGCGGGAAGATTTCATCCGTGCGATCGAAAAAGCACCGGCTATAAAACCATTCCGGTATACTTATCTTCACGAAGAACAGTACCGAAAGAAAGCGATAGAAGTATTGCAGTCAGACACGAAGCTGTCAGAGGTTTTACAGGCATAATTTGTGTCAGGGACGGATAAGCGAAGGAGGGAACAGTATGACATACGAACATTTTTTAGAGGAATACAGACGAAAACTCCGCACACCGGAGGAAGCGGTTTCCGTTGTAAAAGATGGTGACTGGGTGGATTATACCTGTTCACTTGGAAAGCCGGAGATCCTGGATCGTGCATTGGCGAAACGTAGAGACGAGCTGTTTGATGTTAAGATCCGTGGTAATCTGATCTCAGGACCGATCGCAGTTGCAGAATGTGATGAGAGTCAGGAGCATTTTACTTATCACAGCTGGCATTGTTCAGCATATGAGCGGTCGTTATGCGATCGTGGACTCTGTTATTATATTCCGATGGTATTTCATAATAATGCAGCATATTATGAGTATTTTCTTAAGGTAAATGTAGTTATGCTCAGTGTGTCACCGATGGATCGGCATGGATATTTTAATTATTCGGTCAATACCGGAGTGGCAGCACCGATCGTGCGAGCGGCAGATATCGTGATCGTAGAGATCAATGAGAATCTTCCGAAGGTTCGCGGCGGTTATGATGAGTGTATCCATATTTCGGATATTGATTATATCGTGGAAGGAGAGCATGAACCGTATCCGGATATGCTGATGCCGGAGCCGACTGCAGTTGATCGTAAGATTGCGGAACTGATCATTCCTTATATCGTGGATGGAGCAACCCTGCAGATCGGTATTGGAAGTATGCCGAATGCACTGGGTGATATTATTGCGGAGTCTGATCTGAAGGATCTTGGTATGCATACGGAGCTTTGCAGTGATGCATATCTGAAAATGTATCTGGCGGGAAAGCTCACGAACAAATACAAGCAAATCGATCGCGGAAAAGGAGTATTTGGTTGTGCGGTCGGAAGCAAGAACCTATATGATTGGATTGACGATAATCCGGGAGTTGCGGCATATCCGTTAGAGTACGTGAATCGTCCCGGAGTGATCGGTGAGATTGATAACATGGTTTCCATCAATAGCTGTGTTGCTGTTGATCTGTATGGTCAGGTGGCAGCGGAGAGTGCAGGTGTCAGACAGATATCCGGAACCGGTGGACAGCTGGATTTCCTCGTTGGTGCATCTGCATCTAAGGGAGGTAAAGCATTTATCTGCATGAGTTCTGTGTACAAGGACAGTAAAGGGGTGGTTCATTCAAGAATTCATCCACAGTTTAATGGAGATATCGTTACTTCTCCAAGAAGTCAGGTTTATTTTCTGGCAACAGAATATGGGGTTGTGAATCTGGAAGGCCGTTCAACATGGGAGCGGGCAGAGGCTCTGGTATCGATCGCACACCCTGATTTCAGAGATGAATTGATCAGGGAAGCGGAAGCAAGAAAGATTTGGCGGAGATCCGGCCGGAGATAGACGACGGATGGTGAAATTGATATATGTCATATATCAGATGGTTGATAACAGGGGGCTGAATAAAAGAAAGGCGAAGATAATGGTTGTGCATAGCTCCACTTTTCTTTTATAATGGCAGTATAATAATATACAGATATAAGAGGCAGAGATGAAGATAACATTAGCGGCTACATTACGTCATTATGATAAGAAAAATTTCATAAAGGATCTTCTTGCAGGTATTATTATCATGGCAGTATCCATTCCGATCTCCATGGGATATGCGCAGATTGCCGGACTTCCTGCAGTCTATGGACTGTATGGTTCGGTATTTCCAATCTTGATATTTGCTCTGTTCTCGACATCGCCTCAGTTTATTTTTGGAGTGGATGCAGCTCCGGCAGCCCTCATTGGGTCGTCATTGTTAAGCCTTCATATAGAGAGTGGATCAGAGGAGGCAATGGCGGTAGTTCCGGTACTGACCTTCTTTGTGGCATTGTGGCTTCTGGCGTTTTATATTATGAAAGCAGGAAAACTGGTCAACTATATATCGGCACCGGTTATGGGCGGATTCATTACCGGAATCTGTACGACTATTATACTAATGCAGGTACCGAAGCTGATGGGAGGATCGGCAGGAACCGGAGAGTTTTTTGAGCTGGCAGAACATATCATAAAGACAGCCAAAGATATCAACTGGCAGTCGGTGGTACTGGGACTTGCGGCTCTTGTGCTATTGCTGGTATGTAAGAAGCTGATCCCAAAATTCCCGATGGCGGTTCTTTTGATGATAGCCGGGGCAGGCATGACATACCTGCTTCCTATAGAGGACTGGGGTGTACAGACACTTGCATCTGTTGATACCGGACTCCCACGCTGGGCGGTTCCGGATTTTAGTGTGATATCGATCCGCGAGGCTGTAACGATCAGCCTGTCGGTAGCAGTCGTTATAATGGCAGAGACACTTCTGGCGGAGAATAATTTTGCGCAGAAGAATGGTTACCGGATCAATGATAACCAGGAGATTCTGGCATTTTCAATGGGGAATTTCCTTGCGGCATTTACCGGCTGTTGTCCGATCAATGGCTCGGTATCAAGAACGGCAATGGGAGAACAGTATCAGGCAAAGACACAGCTTACCGGTATCATAGCAGGTCTTTCCATGATCGTTGTTCTGGTCTGTGCAACCGGATTTATCGGTTATCTTCCGGTCCCTGTGCTTACAGCCATTGTAATATCAGCGTTGCTTGGAGCAACGGAATTTGATCTTGCGGCAAGACTCTTTAAAGTCAGCCGTACAGAATGCCTGATCTTTTTCGGGGCATTCTTTGGTGTGCTGTTACTTGGCACGATCAACGGTGTATTGATCGGCATTCTTCTTTCGTTTACAGAGATGATCATACGGACAGCCAAGCCTGCAAGATGTTTCCTTGGAATCCAGCCGGGGCATAAGCATTTCCGGGATCTGAAGGAGAGCAGCCAGATCCATGCAATCTCCGGTGTACTGATCTATCGGTTCAGCAGCAATCTGTTCTTTGCGAATATACAGATCCTCCAGAGAGATATTGAAGATCATATCACGCCTGAGACAAAGGCGGTTATCATAGATGCCAGTGGAATCGGCAGTATCGATATAACAGCGGCTGACAGGATCGCCATGTTATATCAGTCGTTAAAGGATAAGGGAATCCGTTTCTACATGACAGAGCATATCGCAGATGTGAATGAACAGCTGCGTAAGCTGGGACTTGGTTATCTGATTGAGGAAGGCTGTGTCAGACGAACAGTACATATTGCCTTAAAGGATATGGGAATTAAGCGACCATATCCATTAGAGGGTGATGTAGACAATCAGCCGAGAAGTGCGTCCAGAAAGCGTGCAGATAACAGGGTTCAGGAATTTGTCTGGGCGTTTGGAGCGGAGAGTGAAGATGAGATAGAGAAGCAGATCAGACTTCAGATCGAGCATTTGAAACAGACCGGAGATGTTGATGAGCTTTTGCATGGAAGCTGGTCACATATGGAAGCTATGGATGAGGATGAGTGGTTAGAGCATCTGGAAGAGCATCTGAAGGAGATCGTTCATATATCAGGTAAGGATGAGAAAACGATTGCCAGACGCTTCGAGGAGCATCGTAGAGAGATCCATGACCGTATTGCAAAGGAACATCCGGAGCTTGCGGAGAAGTTTAAAGAACGAAGACATTTGCTGGATGAGCATTTGAAAGAAAAACATCCTGAGGTTTATGAGTTGGTCGTAAAACTCCGGGAGAAAGATAATTAATAAAAATAACAAAATAATAATTCTGTCATATATTGTACTATACCTGAATATAAGAAAGGAAGAGAGCAATTTATGGCACAGTTTACCAATCAGGCACAGCTTCGCTATGGTAATTCCATAGCAAATTCCAATATAGCAGTCGGAGAACTGCTGGAGGTATTGTCAGCAAGCAAGACCGCAGTCAGAAAGACATATGGTCAGAATGATACCGTAACGTATATTATAACGATTGTAAATTCCGGTACGACTGCATTTAATGGTCTGACAGTTACAGATAATCTGGGCGCATACACATTTGGAACAGAAACACTGACTCCGCTCACTTATATGGCTGATAGTGTGAAATATTATGTAAATGGAGTGCTTCAGTCAACACCGGTTGTTGTTGCGGAACCATCACTTGCAATTTCAGGACTGACAGTTCCTGCAGGGGGCAATATCACAGTTGCTTATGAGACAGAGGTGAATGCATTTGCACCGATGGATGCAGCAGGAACGATCACGAATACAGCAGTTGTATCCGGTGGTGGCATTACTCCGATCACGGTAACAGAGACGATCGGTACAGAGAGTACGCCGATCCTTACAATCACGAAGTCTGTAAGTCCGGTTCCTGTAACAGAAAACGGAACATTGACCTATACTTTCCTGATCCAGAATGCAGGAAGTGCACCGGCAGATATCGGAACCGATGCGGTGATAGTGGATACCTTTAATCCGCTTTTGTCAAACCTTGCAGTATCCTTTAATGGAACGGCATGGGCAGAGACAACAAACTATACCTATGATGAGACAACAGGAGTGTTTACAACGATTGCGGGTCAGATCACAGTTCCGGCTGCAACCTATACACAGAATCCGGCTACCGGTGTATGGACGGCGGATCCGGGTGTCAGTACATTGGTTGTAAAAGGCACGATCTAGGGATTTTCTGTATGCAGAATTGTGTTGAGCAGACAGACGAAAGTCTGTAGTGACATTATATAATATTGTAAGACTACAAAGGCGGCTGCTTCTTTTACCTGTAAGAAGCAGCCGCCTGTCTATAAATTACCCCTCATATGAATAAAGTGAACATCAAATGATGTAACAATAAAAACAATTAAATATTACCATGCTGATGTACAAAAAACCAGAAGTGGCATTTATAAAGTTGAATCTGCCACTCGATTTTCATTTTCAGAAATCAGCTTTTGTATCTCATTTCTGACAAGGGTATTATCTAAAACATAATCTTCAAAATCTACCGAGTGAAAGGTATAGGTTAAAGCATGAATAATATCCGGATCAGATACACAGATAATAAAATCCAGTTCTTTATTTGGAACAAGCAGGGCGTACTGATCCGTATATAAAAGAAATGCCCAGTTATCCGATACCGGAATTTTTTCGGTATCAAGGACAAAGAGGTTCCGGTCAAGCCGTGCTTTTAACTGTTCCAGAGCATTGATAATATCCGGCGTATCTGCTTCCACATAGAACCCGGATTCGTAAATCACATGATTTCTTGCAAATTCCCGGATGCCGTCCAGTGTGATGCCCTCACTGGCATTCATTTGCTGCATGAAATGAAAATGCTGTTTTAGGGTTTCCTTGAATTCTTCAGGAACATATTTCTCAACCAGATCATCGGTCACCATCAGGCAGGCACCGGGATGCTTCTGGATAAAGATCACTTCTTCTGCAGGAATGGATCTTGCCTGAAACTGTGGAAGCTCCTTCTGGCTGAAGCTGGAAAGAAATGGTTTCGCATGGTCAAATACCGAATCAAATTCTTTACGCATAAATCCGATGAGGCTCGGATCGGTCAACAGACAGCCTTTGTCTGCATTTGCATTCAACAGCAGACAGGTGTCATCCGTTATGATATAGAACGGGAAAAGTACACCGGAGTTCTTGCTGACTTTTTGTTCATTGGAATAATAGTAAATGTTATAGGTGATGTTGGGTTCTTTTGTAAGAATCGATTCTAACAGCGTGGCAAATCCGTCCAGTTTTTCAGTGATGTCATTCGGATTTTTTGTTTGAAAATGCAGTATCTGGGAAATTGTTGCATTTTGAAATTTCCCAGAAGTGATAAGTGATTGAATGCTGGAAAACAGTTTGATCCGTGATGACAGATCGAACGGAAGTGATACCTGTAAATGATTGTTTTCTTTTTTGCTGGCGTGTATTAAGAATTTAGTCAGACCACAGATGATCTCATCCGTGGAGTGATAAAGTATAGTTCCTGTGGTAGCCTGTGACTGATCTGTATCAATCGGATTATCAGGTAGTTTATTTTGTAATTCCTGTGAGCGGGAAGGTGTCTGGTTGTTAGATGCATTGGTATCTATATATGGAGAACCAATCACCCTCAGACATTTCTCTGTGAATTTCAGGTAATGATAATTGGTCTCGCCCAGCCGTTCCAGATAAAAGGCATCATATAAAGCCATCTCATCGGTAGCAGATATATCAAGCTGGCGGATAATACTTGTAATCTGATCTTTTGTGGGAATACGTTTGCCGCTCAAGATCTGATAGAAGCTTGAACGGTCGATCCCGGTTTCATTGATCAGAGAATTTTTCGTTACGGATTGTGAATCGATGATTGAATTTAATAATGAATGAAATGACATGCAGTTATACCGGCAATAACTTTAGATTAGTAAAACATGGAAGTAAATATGTAATGTTAAGCCGATCTTCCTCCTAACAATAGTATTTACATCTGTATAGTTTAACTGAAAACGTAATATGTGTCAACATCATTGCGTGCAACAAGAGAAGACAAGTGTAGTTTTCTACTGATTCAACAAGAGCTGGGAGTATAAATCATACTGCATATTTGTTGGCTATAAGAAAAACTTATAGCCAGTCAAATATATATCCTATAACTTAAATAGGATATAATGGTTGACAACCGGAAAAACGGACGCTATAATCATGAAACATGAAAGGAACAAAACAGATAAAACATATCAACATAGTATGAAAAGTTCCTGAGAATAAATCACAGAGAATTTACAAGGAGGATAAGCATATGGGCTCAGAAAGAATCATGACAACTGCAAAGAACAATATGTGTTGCTGCCGGATGATGTGTGATTGTATGGCGTTTATTTCATATGCTTTGAACACCTGATTTGTTAGATATATAGTATTGTTTATCATATAACAAAGGGCAGTTGTCATAAGCATATGATGACTGCCTTTTGTTATGCGGCAGGATGGTATCTATTACATGGATAAAGTAGAAGACTGTCTGATTTATAATAGGAAAAGAACTTGAAAGGGGAGAATAATATGGCAATCATTCAGATCGAGCATGTGTCGAAGACGTTTCAGACCAAAGATGGAACGATCGATGCATTAAAGGATGTATCACTGAATATTGAAGCCGGCGACATTTATGGAATCATCGGAATGTCCGGTGCAGGGAAAAGTACTCTGGTACGATGTATCAATCATATAGAAGTGCCGACATCGGGAACGGTTGTAGTACAGGATAAGGAGCTTGGAGATCTGTCAGATAAAGAGCTTCGTAAACAGAGAGAACATATCGGTATGATCTTCCAGCATTTTAATCTGCTGATGCAGAAATCGGTTCTTGATAATGTATGTTTTCCGTTGTTCATTCAGGGAAAATCAAAGGCAGAGGCGAGAAAGAAAGCATATGAACTGTTAGAGATCGTTGGTTTGCGGGATCGTGCAAAAGCATATCCTTCACAGTTGTCCGGTGGACAGAAGCAGAGAGTTGCGATCGCAAGAGCACTTGCATCCGATCCACAGATCCTGCTTTGTGATGAGGCGACCAGTGCACTTGATCCACAGACAACATCGTCGATTCTGGAACTGTTAAAGGATATCAACCAGAGATTTGGAATCACGATTGTTGTGATCACACATCAGATGGCGGTTGTCCGTGAGATCTGTAATCAGGTAGCGATCATGAAGGATGGTCAGGTCGTTGAGCATGGCAGAACGATTGATATCTTTAATCATCCAAAGTCCGAAGTAGCCAGAGAGCTGTTACAGAAGGATGAAGGAAATGCCACAGAGCCGAAGTCATTAAAGACGGCTGACCGCATAAAGAATGGAACCAGAATCCGAATCGTATATACGGAGAACTCAGCATTTGAACCGGTAATTGCAAATATGATCCTGACATTTAAGGAGCCGGTCAATATCTTAAAAGCAGCGACTAAGAATGTCGGGGGCGTGGCAAAGGGAGAAATGATACTTGAGCTTCCGAAGGGTTCGACAAATGTTGCAGCGATGGAACAGTACCTGAAAGAACGGGGACTGGAGCTTGAAGAATTAAGTAACAATGTGAATGGAGGTGAGGAACATGTGGACGGAACAAATTAGAGAAATGATCTTAAATGGTATCTTAGAGACACTTTATATGACAGTTGTTTCTACATTGTTTGGATATGTATTCGGACTTCCGATGGGCGTGCTCCTCTGTATCAGTGATAAAGACGGACTGAAACCGCATCCGGTTTTGTATAAGATTCTTGATTTTATCGCAAATATCGTTCGAAGCGTACCATTCCTGATCCTGTTGATCTTATTGATCCCATTTACCAGATTTCTTCTTGGTAAGAGTTACGGATCAACAGCAACGATCGTACCGCTTACGGTAGCAGCTATTCCGTTTATCGCAAGAATGGTAGAGTCATCCTTGAAGGAAGTTGACAACGGAGTTGTTGAGGCTGCCCGTGCAATGGGTGCGGGAACGATGCGGATCATCCTTCGTGTGCTCCTTGTAGAGGCAAGAACATCGCTGATCACCGGAGCAACGATCGCGATCGGAACCATCCTTGGTTATTCTGCGATGGCAGGCGCAGTCGGAGGTGGTGGACTTGGTGATATCGCAGTCCGCTATGGATATTATAGATACCAGACAGATATCATGATCGTGACAGTTATCTTACTGATCGTGATCGTTCAGATCTTCCAGTCAGTCGGAATGCTGATCGCAAACCGATTAGACCGGAGAAAATCATAATCAGATAAACCCTGACCATGACAGCCGGATCAGTACCGGAGCGTTATTGGCGGTTTACAAACAGATGTCAGGAAAGTGCACACCGGGCATCCGATATATAAAAATGAAAAGAAAAAATAAAGAAAGAGAGGAATCTTCCATGAAAAAGACATTTAAGAAATTATTAGCACTTACATTAACAGGCGTATTAGTAGCAGGAGCCCTTTCAGGCTGCGGCAAGAAAGAAGATAAAGACAGCAAAACAGATTCAAAGACAATTACGATTGCAGCATCTGCAACACCACATGCTGAGATTCTTGAGTATGCAAAGACAGCATTAAAGGAAAAAGGATATGATCTTCAGGTTACAGTATTTGATGATTATGTAAAGCCAAATGAGGTTGTAGAAAGCGGCGAGTTCGATGCAAACTACTTCCAGCATGTTCCATACCTTGAGAGCTTCAATGAAGAAAAAGGTACACACCTTGTAGTTGCAGGCAAGATCCACTATGAGCCATTCGGTATCTATCCGGGTACAAAGAAAAGCTTAGACGAGATCGCTGACGGTGATTCTATCGCAGTTCCGAATGATACAACAAATGAAGCAAGAGCCCTTCTGTTATTACAGGACAACGGAATCATCAAGTTAAAAGATGGCGCAGGTATCAATGCAACTGTTAATGATATCGAAGAAAACCCACACAATGTAGAAATCGTTGAACTTGAGGCAGCACAGGTTGCCAGAGTTGTAAACGAGACAGCGTATGTCGTTTTAAATGGTAACTATGCACTTGAAGCTGGTTATTCTGTAGGCAAAGATGCCCTTGCTTACGAGAAATCCGATTCTGAAGCTGCTAAGACATATGTAAATGTTATCGCGGTTAAAGAAGGCAACGAAAACAATCCGGCCATCAAAGCACTTGTTGATACACTGAAATCAGACACGATCAAACAGTACATCAACGATACATATGATGGCGCTGTTATTCCTTTCGAGGACTAATATTCTGAAAGGATTGTCTGAGACAATCATAAGAATTAGATAATCATCAATACAACAAAAAACTTTCGGGGACGGCGTGCCTGTGCATGCGATGTCTTCGGAAGTTTTTTTGTGCAGATGACAACGCGCTGAAGTGCCAGACTATTCAGAAATGAATAGGTATGGAAATTGAGATTGCAATTGTGTCAGGATTAAAATTTTCAAAAATATCAGCATAATCCCTATCACTGACTGCTTTAGTGTGGTATAGTATAAGATAGTGTTTGTTGCGCCTTTAAGACAATCTTCAATGACAGGAGATTGACAGGAGAGGTATTTGATGAATGTTGTTTTTGGACACGCACGATTAAGAAGGAAGAATGGGAGGGTGGAACCATCACATGGTGGAGAAAATCGCTTTTACAAAAGAAGAAATCGAATCCAGAGTTAAGGTGCCTGCCATTGTTGAGGTGGAGTTAAAACATCTGATAGAGGAACGACTCAAGCAGAGCGGACTCTATTACAGAATTTTTTCGAGGATAAAGACATCGGAATCTCTGGCCAGAAAGTATCAGGTAAAGTCTTATAATGCGGATAAGAAAATTCAGGATCTGGTGGGGCTCCGTGTAGATGTTTACTTTGAAG
>ENA-ORUI01001645-ORUI01001645.1-human-gut-metagenome-genome-assembly--contig:-NODE-1645-length-21540-cov-55.655527_pt1 | contig 21540 bp, 18 predicted proteins | sample MGYA00242078_ERZ509205 | MGnify/ENA primary metagenome ERZ509205 (study PRJEB26280, sample SAMEA2338828) | human gut metagenome | biome: human gut; feature: human-associated habitat; material: faeces... | reverse complement strand
TCGTTTCGTTCGTTGTTTAATTTACAAGGTACACGTCCCATAACCGCGGAACAGTTGATATGATACTACTTGCGGCCGGATTTGTCAACACTATTTTTAAATTTTTTCGAATTTTTTGTATACGGCAATGTAATGACTTTTAACGCAAGTCATGCTATACTTTAAATAATATTTTATGAACTTTTAAAGGAGGATGACTCCGTGGATATTCTGCACCTGACCGGCACCTTCGGCCGCCTGGATCACAGCGAATTATCGCTCTCACCGGGGCTGAATGTGCTGTACGCTCCCAATGAAACCGGCAAGTCCACCTGGGGCGCCTTTATCCGCACCATGCTGTACGGCCTGTCCACCCGCGAGCGCGGGCCGCTGGCGGACAAGAACCGCTACGCCCCCTGGACCGGCACGACCATGCAGGGCCGCATGGACCTGACGACGCACGGGGATGCCTGCACCCTGCTGCGGGAGACACACCGCGCCGCATCACCGCTGGGCGAGTTTTCCTGCACCTACACCGGTACCGGCACGCCCGTTCCGGGCATTACCGGCCAGAACGCCGGCGAGGTGCTGCTGGGCGTGCCCCGGGAGGTCTTTGAGCGCAGTGCCTTTATCGGCCAGAACGCTCTGGCCGTGGACCAGGACGCCGAGCTGGAGCGCCGCATCGCCGCCCTGATCACCACCGGTGAGGAGGACACCTCCTACACCGAGTCCTACGACCGCCTGAAAAAGCAGCTGAACCGCCGCAAGCACAACAAGACAGGGCTCATACCCGCCCTGGAACGGGAGGCCGACCAGCTGCGCGCCGCGCTGGCGGAGCTGGACGCTCTGAACGATCAGGCGCAGCAGTCCCGCCGGGAGCTGGATGCCCTGGAGCGCCGCGCCGCCGACCTGCGGCAGCAGACGGCTCAGTGGCAGGCGCTGGCTGCTCAGGAGCAGGCCGACGCCTGTCAGCAGGCGGCGCAGGCGGCACTGACCGCCCAGGCCCGGGCCGACACGCTGGCAGCCGACTGCTCTGCCCTGCCGGACGATGCCTCGCTGACGCTGCTGGAGGGGCAGGCCGCCGCACTTCCCGGTGAGCTGTCTACTCTGACGGAAAAGCGCAGCGCCGCGGAGAAGGCCGCACAAACCGCGCAGCAGGCCCGGAACGCTCTGGAGCAGCACCCCCTCTACCCCGCCGCCGAGCCGGAGCTGCGGCAGCGGGCCGAAGCCATCAAGCCCGATAGGACTCCCTCTCTGCTCCTGGTCCTCTTCCCCGCGTCGCTGATCGTGGTCGCCGCTGCGCTGGCATTTCTGTTCCGGGCGCAGCAGCCGCTGCCCTTCTGGCTGTTCATCGGCATGGCGGGGCTGGGCATGATCGCCACGCTCTTCGCTGCAAGGTCCCGCCGTCAGGCCATCGTGGAACGGCATAAATACGCCGAAACACAGCGCGCCGCGCTGGAGACCCAAATCGCAGAATATCTCCCCCTGCGGCAGCAGGCAGATGAGGCCGCCGAGGCTGCCCGTCGGGCGGAAGTCTCCGCCGCGGACAGTGAAGATGCCTGCCGCCGCCGGCTGCGGGATCTGCTGACCCAGGTACGCGTCTTCGCCCCCGCCGCTGCCGATCTGTCCGGCATACAGCTGGCCCTGTCAGACGCCCGGCGCCGCAAGACCGCGCTGGCCGACGCCCGGCAGACGGCCCGGGAAGCCGCCCTGTACCGGGATGCCCTGCGGGCGCAGCTGCCGGAACAGCCGGCCGCCGAAAGCTCTATCCAGCGCCCTGCGCTCTCCCGCGAGGAGGCCGCCGCGGAATTGGCGCGCACACAGACGCCGCTGGCGCAGGAGCGCACCCGGTTCGACACCCTCACCGGCCGCATCCGCGCGCTGGATCGCTCCAGCGATCTGGAGGCCCAGCTGGCGCAGAAGCAGGAGCAGCTGACCGCCCTGCAGGATGAATATGATGCCATCGCGCTGGCCATGGACGCTCTGTCACAGGCCAACACCGTGCTGCAGAACCGCTTTTCCCCGGCGCTGGGCGCACGGGCGGCGGAGATCTTCTCCGCCATCACCGGCGGGCGCTATGACCGTGTGCTGCTGAGCCGGGACTTCTCCCTGTCCGCCGAGCCCGCCGGCGACCCGGTGGGTCGCAGCGTCCGCCTGCTGAGTCAGGGCGCCGCCGACCAGCTGTATCTGGCGGTGCGGCTGGCCATCTGCGACATGGTGCTGCCCGCCGACAAGCGTGTGCCCCTCATTCTGGATGACGCGCTGGTGACCTTCGACGACGAGCGGCTCCACGCAGCGCTGGACTATCTGCTGGAGGAAAGCCAAAGGCGCCAGATATTGCTGTTCACCTGTCAGAAGCGGGAGATGGCCTATCTGCAAGGCAAGGAAAACGTGACCGTCACGAAGCTGTGAGGTCGGGATATGCATATTTGGACAATTACTGATTGGAAAAAGAACCTTCCAGATAATTCCCTCAGAAGAACCGGCTTGCGATTTCGATACGACAGGAATACGCACCCCGAAGTAAAACGTGCGTGCTTACAATTCGCGATTTGGCTGAGAACCCAATATTACTTTCCGCTAAGAGTCGTTGTTTATGTCAAAGGAGCAAAAACCATTCGCGCAAAAGATGGCGATCATGTAGTAGGAAGCTTTTTTGAACCTTTTTCATACTTGGATGAGCCGTATATTCGAATTGCAACTGGTGATTATGATGAATTAGCAGGCAATTTAGGGCGAGACAATGCGCTCGCGTCAATTCTTCTTTCCTTGGCCCATGAATTGACGCATTACTATCAATGGATCAATAACATTCAACTAACGCCTGTAGGCAGAGAACGGCAGGCAGCCAGATACGCTAACTATATCATAGATGAATATGCGTCAACCAGAGAACATCCTTAGGGCGTGCAGGGGCGGCGTCCCGCAAAGAACGCGTAGGGGCGGACGACTCTGTCCGCCCCTACGAAAGGGCAAACGGATGCCCCCTACAACGTACTCAAGAGGGCACCGCACTCCGTCCCCCCCTTGCAAATCCCCTCAAATCGTGCTATACCATATACAACAGATCGAAAGGAGTCTGCCATGCCTGACTTTGACTGTCTCCGCTGCGGCACGGCCATGCAGTTCGTCGGCCAGCACAAGCTGCAACTGGGCAGGACCAGCTGGATATTCGGCGACCTACCCAACCTGATGGCCGGTGCGCTGGACGTGTCCATTATGGCGTGCCCCGCCTGCGGCAAGCTGGAATTCTTCACCGGCGGCGTTCCCCAGCCCAGCGGCAACGACCCCGGCCTGCACCAGCGCCGATGCCCGAAATGCGGCTTTGCCCACGATTTCGACTACCCCAAATGTCCCCTGTGCGGCTATGTCTACACCGCCGGGGACGAGCTGTAAGAATATTTAAAAGGAGAACCTGTTATGAGCGATTGCACCCATGATTGCAGCACCTGCGGCGAAAGCTGCGGTGAGCGCAAGGAAGTAAACGTATTTGAGAAAAAGCCCCTCCGCCCCGGCTGCCGCGTGGGTAAGGTCTACGGCGTGGTGTCCGGCAAGGGCGGCGTAGGCAAGTCCATGGTCACCAGCCAGCTGGCGGTGGCGCTGCGGCGGGAGGGCTACCGCACCGCCATTCTGGACGCGGACATCACCGGCCCGTCCATCCCCAAGGCCTTCGGCATCCACGGCCGGGCCGTGGCGCAGGGCGACGCCATCGTGCCCGTGACCACCGCCACCGGCATACAGCTGATGTCCGTAAACCTGCTGCTGGAGCACGAGACGGACCCGGTCATCTGGCGCGGGCCGGTCATCGGCGGCGTGGTGCAGCAGTTCTGGGGCGATACCCTGTGGAACGATGTGGATTATATGTTCGTGGATATGCCTCCCGGCACCGGCGACGTGGCGCTGAACGTGTTTCAGTCGCTGCCGGTGGATGGCGTCATCATTGTGGCCAGCCCCCAGGACCTGGTATCCATGGTGGTGCAGAAGGCCGTGAAGATGGCGCAAATGATGAACATCCCCATCGTGGGCCTGGTGGAGAACATGAGTTACGTCCAGTGTCCCGACTGCGGCAAGAAACTCTATATTTTCGGCGAAGGCAAAACCGAGGAGGCCGCCAAGGCGTACCACATCCCCCTGCTGGCGAAAATGCCCATCGACCCGGCACTGGCCAAGCTGACCGACGACGGCTGCATCGAGCAGTTCGAGGGTCACTGGCTGGACGGCGTGGTGGAGACGCTTCTCCGGAAATAAGCAAAAAAAGAAGCGGCGCGGTGCGCCGCTTCTTTTTTGATCTTATTTCATCAGCTCCTGCACCAGCGTCACCAGGCCGCTGACGCCCACGCCGATGTACACCACCTGCCGGGCCACGTCGCCGGACATCTTCCGGCTCAGCCGTGTACCGATCCACAGCCCCAGCAGGATGCACGCCATCCCCAGCCCCGCCATAGGCAGCAGTGCCGCGCTGAAATAGCCCCGCACCGTCCGCATGGTGAAGTTGATGAGGTTGGTGGTAAAGAACAGGAACTGCATATTGCCTACATACGTCTCCTTGCTCCGGGCGATGGCAACGAAATACAGCGCCATCATAGGCCCGCCGATGGTGAACGCCCCGGCGCAGCACCCGGAGAAGGCGCTGCACACCAGCCCCGCCGCCAGGCCGGGCTGGTCCAGCTTCACCCGCTTGGCAAAAAGCAGGAAGTACGCCGCCAGCGCGATCAGGAACGCCCCGAACAACGCCGTCAGCACGTGCAGGTCGAAATTCCCCAGCAGATTGATGATGACCAGACTGCACACGGTGTACAGCCCGATGGGCAGCGCGATCTGCTTTACATCGACGTGCTTGCGGTACATCCACGTCATGGTGCCGGACTGGGCCATGCAGATCAGCGCCACGATGGTGGGCGCGATGGTCATGTCGTAAAACGCACTGGCCGCCACCATCATAATGACCGCCGCGCCAAAGCCCGTCAGTGGCTGGATCACACCGCCCGCCAGCGCCGCCAGCCCCATCATTGCGTATTCCACCGCGCACACCGCCTTTTCTGTCATATTCCCGGCTATTATAACAACTTCACGCAGGAAAGGCAATCCGCAAAATGAACATCCCCCGGCCTGACGGCCGGGGGATGTTTGTTCAGCTCTTCTTTTTGCCCAGGTAGGCTTCCTTGATGGACTCGTCCGCCAGCAGCTCCGCGCCGGTGCCGGACTTGGTGATGTTGCCCGTCTCCAGCACATAGGCGTAGTCCGCGATCTTCAGGGCCATGTTGGCGTTCTGCTCGATCAGCAGCACGGTGACGCCCTGCTCGTTGACGGTGCGGATGATGTCAAAGATGCCCTGCACCACCAGCGGCGCCAGACCCAGCGACGGCTCATCCAGCATCAGCAGCTTGGGACGGCTCATCAGCGCACGGCCCACGGCCAGCATCTGCTGCTCGCCGCCGGACAGCGTACCGGCCAGCTGCCAGTTGCGCTCCTCCAGCCGGGGGAACAGCTCATACACCCACTTGATGTCCTTCTCGATGCCGTCCTTGTCTTTCCGCAGGTACGCGCCGGCCTTCAGGTTCTCCAACACGGTCAGGTTGGCGAACACCCGCCGGCCCTCCGGGGACTGGGCGATGCCCGCCTCCAGGATCTTGTTAATGGGCTTGCCCAGCAGTTCCTGTCCGTCATAGGTGATGGAGCCGCTGTCCGCCTTTACCAGGCCGGAGATAGTCCGCAGCGTGGTGGACTTACCGGCGCCGTTGGCGCCGATCAGGGTGACGATCTTGCCGTCGGGTACCTCAAGGCTGATGCCGCGCAGCGCCTTGATGCCGCCGTAAGACACACACAAATTCTCAATCTTCAGCATCTTCTGCCACCCCCAAGTATGCGTCGATGACGCGCTCGTTGTTCTGTATCTCCTCCGGTGTGCCCTTGGCGATCAGCTTGCCGAAATCCAGCACATAAATGCGGTCGGCAATGCCCATGACCAGGTCCATGTGGTGCTCGATCAGCAGGATCGTCTTGTGGAAGTGATCCCGGATCTCCTTGATGAACTCCGCCAGCTCCAGCGTCTCCTGCGGGTTCATGCCGGCGGCCGGCTCATCCAGCAGCAGCAGCGTGGGCTCGGTGGCCAACGCGCGGGCAATCTCCAGCCGGCGCTGCTTGCCGTAGGGCAGGCTGGTAGCCAGCTCGTTCTGCACATCCTCCAGACCCACCACCTTCAGAAGCTCCAGCACCTCGGCGCGCTGCTGCGCCTCCTCCTTGGCGTTCAGGTGGAACGCCGCGGTAAACAGATTGCTGGTGCGCCGCATATGCTTGGCGATAAGCACATTGTCAAACACCGTCTGGGTCTTCCACAGACGGATATTCTGGAAGGTACGGGCCATACCCAGCGCCGTGATCTTATCCGGCGTAGGGGCCAGCACATGGTCAGTAAATGCGTAGCTGTCCAACGCCTTCTGGCCCTCTTTCCAGGCCTTCAGCGCCTCGTCGTCCAGCGCCTCCTCCGGGGCGAACTGGGCGGTGTACATATCCGCGTGCTCACCCTTATACTGCTTCTTCATCTTTCCGGAGGGATGGTTCCGCACGATGCACGCCTCATTGAAGCGCACCCGCCCGTTGGTGGGGGCGTACACACCGGTGATGACATTGAACGCTGTGGTCTTGCCAGCGCCGTTGGGGCCAATCAGCGCCACGATCTCGCCCTCGTTGACCTCCAGATTCAGATTGTCCACGGCTACCACGCCGCCAAACTGCATAGTGACATTTTCAACAGATAGAACGCTCTTGCTCATTTAGACGCCACCTCCTTCGCCGCTTTATCCTTCTTTTTGAACAGCTTCCCGAAGAAGTTGATGATGGCATCCCACGAGAACTCCCTGTCGCCCATGATGCCCTTGCGGAAGAACAGCACCACGATCATAATGATCACCGAGAACACCAGCATACGGAAGCCTCCGCGCATGAATGGGATGTTCACACCCAGATAGGGCATGGGGTCATCCAGGAAACGCAGCCACCATTCGGAGCAGGCGATGTACAGGAAAGAGCCCAGAATGGAGCCGGTCACGGAGCCAATACCGCCAATGACCACAATCAGCAGTATCTCATAGGTCATGGTGGAGGTGAAGGCGTTGGCCTGGATACTGGCCTGGAACATGGCCAGCAGCGCGCCGCTGATACCGGCAAAGAAGGAGCTGATCAGGAACGCCTGCATCTTATGCTTGGCCAGATTGATACCCATAGCTTCTGCCGCCACCTCATCATCGCGAATCGCCTTGAAGGCACGACCGTAGGTAGAGTTGATGATCAGCACGATAATAGCGATGCAGATGCCGGAAACAATGAACGGGAACAGCACGCTGTCGAAGTTGGCGAACTGCCGCAGCAGGTTAGAGGAGTTGGTCAGCGGGCCCACCTTGTTCCACTGAATGATAGCGCGCATGATCTCAGCGAAGCCCAGCGTGGCAATGGCCAGATAATCGGACTTCAGCTTCAGCACTGGCAGGCCGATAAGCCACGCAAACAGCGTCGGCACCACGCCGGCCAGGATCAGACCCACCACCATGGGCAGGCAGAACTGCACGATACCACCGTCAAAATATTGATACACGGCAGCGCGGGAAGCCACGGGAATAGTCAGGATTGCATAAGTATACGCACCGATCATCATAAAGCCCGCCTGTCCCAAAGAGAACAGACCCGTAAAGCCGTTCAGCAAGTTCAACGACACTGCCACCAGGGAGTAGATCGCGCCCTTTTTCAGCACGGTCGCCAACATGGAATAGTGCTGGAACTTGTCCACATACAGCAGGAAAGCAAGGCAGACGGCGGCGAGGATCAGAGACAGCAACAGATTTCTTTTCTTATTGTTCTTCATATCTCACACCTTCTCCGTCAGTTTTTCGCCGAACAAGCCGTTGGGTTTGCACAGCAGGATCACGATCAACAGTGCAAACGTAAAGGCATTGCTGAACACGGCCATATCGGCGTTGGACTTGATAAGCGACTCGCAGATACCGATGATAAACGCACCGATCACCGCACCGGGGATCGAGCCGATACCGCCGAACACCGCCGCTACAAAGGCTTTCAGGCCAGGCATAGCGCCGATCATAGGGCTGACCTGACCATAGTTGGAGAAGTACAGAATAGAGGCCACGCCCGCCAGCAGCGAACCGATAACAAAAGTCACGGAAATAACGCTGTTGATCTTGATGCCCATGAGCTGCGCCGTCTCAAAGTCGCGGGATACCGCACGCATGGCCATGCCGATCTTAGTCTTCTGGATAAGAATGACCAACACCACCACCAGCAAGATAGTCAAAATGGGGGTGATAATGGTGATACGTTTGACATTCAGACTGCCCACCTGCATCACCTGGGTCAGGAACGGGATGTCGGGATACGCACGGGCGATACCGCCGGTGATATAGGTGGCCAGATTCTGCAGCAAATAGCTGACGCCGATGGCCGATATCATCACTGACATGCGGGGCGCGGTACGCAGGGGGCTGTATGCCGCCTTTTCGATCAGAACACCCAACGCCACTGTGGCAATAAGTACCAGGGGAATACACACTGCCATCGGCATCCAGGTGGCGGCATACACCATAAAGAAGCCCGCCATCATAAAGATGTCACCGTGTGCGAAGTTGATCAGACGCAGTATGCCATACACCATCGTATAGCCGATAGCGATCAGCGCATACAGGCTGCCCACCGTTACGCCGGAGAGCAGCAAGTCGATATAATACGCTGCGTCATGCATAAGTAAAGCATCCTCCTTATATGAATCTTGCGCTTTCGGAGACCGGGGGCGATGCCATCGGCATCCAAAAACGCAAGAGTCATGAAAGTTGCATTGTGAGGGGAGCGCACGCTCCCCCCACAATGGCTGTTATCCTACAATGAGGTTCGTCTCAGACTCGACGTATGCCGTCTTTTACTCCAAACCGTTGAAGGTGCTGAAGTACACAATCTCACCGTTCTCGATGGTCTTGATAACCGCGTAGTTCTTGATAGCGTCGCCGTTCTCGTCGAACTTCAGGTCACCGGTGATGAGGCCGGAGATCTCCAGAGTTGCCAGCGCATCGCGGATGGTGGCGCCGTCAGTGGACTGGGCCGCCTCGATCGCGCCCACAGCTGCCATGTAAGCGTCATAGCCGCAGGGGGTCACGCTGGAGATAACGTCGGACACACCGCCGTTGTTCTCCACGCGGGTCGCATCCTCAGCCACCCACTTGGTGAAACCGTCCACGAAAGCCTTACCGGCCTCATTGGTGGTATCGGCGGCATCGAAGAAAGCGGAGAAGTAAATATCGGTAGCCTTGCTGCCGGTACGCTGGGCGATGGAGATGTCATCCCAGGTGTCGCCAGCCATGATGGGGCAGGTGATGCCGGCATCGCGGGCCTGAGAGATAATCATAGCCGCGGTCTCGATGGAAACAGGAGCAAAGATGCCGTCGTAACCCTCGGACTTGATGGAAGCCATGATAGTGGAGAAGTCAGCCTCGCCCTTCTGGAACTCCAGAGTGGTAGCCTTGCCGCCCAGACGCTCCATCTCCTGACGGAAGTAGTTGCCGAAACCAGCGGAGTAGTCATCGCCGGACTCGATGATCAGGGCACAGTTGCTGCTACCCTTCTCATTGAACGCAAAGTTGGCCATCACAGCGCCCTGGAACGGATCAATGTAGCCGACACGGAAGTAGTAGTCATTGCCCGCAGTCACCTGGGGGTTGGTGCAGGAAGTGCCGATGGCAGGGATCTTAGCGCTCTCGAACAGAGGGCCGGCAGCAATCGCGCAAGCAGAACCATATGTACCGATCACCACAGACACACCCTGGGAAATCAGGGTCTGCGCGGCAGTGGGTGCCTTAGCCTGGTCGGAAGCATTGTCCGCATAGACCAACTGCACACTGTACTCCTCGCCGTTGATGGTAACGGTGGGCTTCAGGGAGTGGGCATACTCAATACCCAGGATCTCCTTCTTGCCGCCGCCGCCGTTCTGACCGGAAGTGGGCTCAAACACGCCGATCTTGACGACCTTGTCGCCGGAAGCGGAATCATCACCCTTCTGACTGTCGCCCTGCTCACCGCAGGCCACCAGAGACAGAGCCATGACCAGCGCCAGCATCATTGCTAAAAACTTTTTCATGGTATATTCCTCCTAAATTTCCCTTGCAGCGGTCAAGTCTGTCGACCGCTCACAGAATATGTGTATTTTAGCGAAAATATTTGGCAAAAACAATTGTAACAACCTCTAAAAATCACAGCTTTTGCATCAGCGACATGGCGTTAAGAATCCGTAATGATCGCCAGTATGTCCTTGTTCAGAGGACAAACGCCCTGTGTTGGTAAACTTTCCCCCTTGATTGTCTCCCTATGGCGGACGGTCTGTCCCGTCATTGTGCACAAAACCGGTGCCGCTTTTGCGCAAAAAACCGGCGGGCGCAGATGCGCCTGCCGGTTCCGCATATCGTTATATCACTCTCACTGACGGCTTTCGCCGCTTTGCGTGAAATATGTCTTGAACGTATCGCCGTCCATGGTCTCATGCTCCAGCAGGTACTCCGCCACCGCCGTCAGCTCCGTCTTGTACCGAGCCAGTATCTCACGGCATTTTTCGTAAGCCTCGTCGATGATGGCGCGGATCTCCGCGTCCATCTCCGCCGCCGTCTTTTCGGAGTAGGGGCGGGTGTGGGCCATGGACTTGCCGATGAACACCTCGTCGGTGCCGGCGTCAAAGGCCACGTTGCCCAGCCTGGACGACATACCGTAGGTGCCCACCATCTTGCGGGCGATGGCCGTGGCCCGCTGGATGTCGCTGGAAGCACCGGTGGAGATATCGCCCAGCATCATCTCCTCGGCGGCGCGGCCGCCCAGCAGACCGGCCACCCGGTCCAGCATATAGCGGCGGGACAGGTAGGAACGGTCCTCCTCCGGCAGATAGATGGTCATGCCGCCGGCCTGACCGCGGGGAACGATGGTGATCTGATGTACGGGGTCCAGGTCCGGCAGGGCCTGCATGACCACGGCGTGACCGGCCTCGTGATAGGCAGTGAGCCGACGCTCGGCCTCGGGCACCACGCGGCTGTGCTTCTCCGGGCCGGCGATGACCTTGATGACAGACTGGTGAATGGCCTCCTCGGTGATGAAGCGCTGGCCGCGGCGGCCGGTCAGCAGCGCCGCCTCGTTCAGCAGGTTCTCCAGATCCGCACCGGTAAAGCCGGAGGTAGCGCGGGCCACGGAGCCCAGGTCCACATCCTCCGCCAGGGGCTTGCCCTTGGCGTGTATCTTCAGTATCTCCTCGCGGCCCTTGATATCCGGCAGGCCCACGAACACCTGGCGGTCGAACCGGCCGGGGCGCAGCAGCGCCGGGTCCAGAATGTCCACGCGGTTGGTAGCCGCCAGGACCACCACGCCCTCGTTGGCGGCGAAGCCGTCCATCTCCACCAGCAGCTGGTTCAGGGTCTGCTCGCGTTCGTCATGGCCGCCGCCCAGGCCGCTGCCGCGCTGGCGGCCCACGGCGTCGATCTCGTCGATGAAGACGATAGCCGGGGCCTGCTTCTTGGCCTGCTCGAACAGGTCACGGACGCGGCTGGCACCCACGCCCACATACATCTCCACAAAATCGGAGCCGGAGATGGACAGGAAGGCGGTGTCCGCCTCGCCGGCCACGGCCTTGGCCAGCAGCGTCTTGCCGGTGCCCGGAGGGCCCACCAGCAGCACACCCTTGGGAATATGCGCGCCCAGCTCGGTATAGCGCTGGGGATCGCGCAGGAACTGGACGATCTCCTCCAGCTCCTCCTTCTCCTCATCGGCACCGGCCACGTCCTTGAACGTGACCTTCTTGCCGTCAGAGGGGATATCCTGGATACGGGCCTCGCCGAAGCGGGCCATTTTATCGTTGACGGCGCCGCCGCCCAGGCCGCCCATACGGGCGATCAGGTTCATCAGCAGGATGAAGGCCATGGCCGCCAGCACATAGGGCAACAGGGTACGCAGCCAGCCGTTTTCGCTGCCGGCGGCGTAGTCATAGCTGGTGATGACGCCCTTTTCCGCCTGGGATACCACCAGATCGTTCATGTCGTTATAAAACGTGTCGAAGCTGTGGAGGGCGCAGCTGACGCTGGAGCCGTCCTGCAGCTTCGCCACCAGGCGCGTGTCGGTGGCGGTGAAGGACTTGACCTTCTCCGCCGTGAAATAGGCGCGCATATCGCTGTAGCTCACGTCGCCGGAACGGCCGAGGTTGCCCACCACCTGGGTGATGAGCACCACCGCCAGCACGATGAACAGCAGCATGACGCCGCTAAAACGTTTTCTTTCCATGTCTCCCCGTCTCCCTTCTCAGCCGATCCAGCGGACGCCCTGCCAGCTTTGGTCACTGCCCACGGAGATGGCCACCAGCATCCGCGCCTGGACGGCCTCAATCGGAATATAGGGCTCGCCCAGCAAGCGGCTGTCATTAGAGCCGGTGCGGTTGTCGCCCATGACGAACATACAGTCCTCCGGCACGGTGAAGGTCTTGTCGGCTATGCTGTCCGGCAGGGTGGTGATGCCCTGGGTGGGCAAATAGCTCTCGTCCAGCTTCTCACCGTTGACGTAGGTATAGCCGTTCTTGAAGGAGAGCGTCTCACCGGGCAGGCCGACAACGCGCTTCACCAGGACCTTGTTCAGCTCCTCGTCCCAGAAGGTGACGATGTCGCCGCGGTCCGGCACCGGATCGGACACCACATAGGGCAGCCTCCAGCCGATCAGCAGGCACTTGGTGGGGATGGTGGTCTCCATGGAGCCGCTGGGCACATAGGCCAGCTGCAGCAGCACCTTGAACAGCACGAACACCGCCGCCAGCGTCACCAGCAGGTAGCCGTAGTCGTCCCACAGTCTGCGGCCGCGGCTTTTGGCGGGCTTGGCCGCAGGGGCCGCCGTCTCCGCCGGGGCGGGTGCAGCACTCTCCGCCGGGGCGGGCTGCTCCGCGGGGGTCTTTACCTCGTCGGCTGCGGTGGCCGGAGGTGTGGTTTTCACCGGCTCGCCGGTGGGGGCCAGGCGCTTTCCGCCTTTGTTTTCCATATACTTCACTTCCTATTCTCAAATGCTAAGAGGGATGTTCCGCGCCCTCCCGGCGCGTGCTCTTCTTCCGCCTGCGGCGCGGGGAGAAACCGGATTTTTCGCCAAGACGAGGCGCGGCGACGACGGCGTACCGTGTGTACGTCGAGGAGCCGTAACGAAGTATTGGCGGAAAAGACGCGGTTTTACTTGCTGTAGACCTCGGGCTTGAGGACCCCAATATAGGGCATATTCCGGTACTGCTGGCAGTAGTCCAGGCCATAGCCCACCACAAACTCGTCGGGGACCTCGAAGCCGGCATAGTCGGCGGTGATGGGCTTTTCGCGGCGGGCGGGCTTATCCAGCAGGGTGGCGATGGTAACGGAGGCGGCGCCCTTGGTCTTCAGGTACTCCGTCAGGAAATACAGGGTATTGCCGGAGTCCAGAATATCCTCGACGATGATGATGTCGCGGCCGCTGATGTCGCGCTGGAGGTCGCGGGTGATCTGCACCACGCCGGAGGACTTGGTGGCGTTCTTATAGGACGAGAGGCCGATGAACTCCACCTCGCTTTTCAGCTGGGCGGCGCGGACCAGGTCCGCCATGAAAATGAAGCAGCCGTTGAGAACGCCCACAAACATGGGGTTCTTGTCCTTAAATCTGTCGTACAGCCGGTCACCCAGCTCCTGGACGCGGGCCTTGATCTCCTCTTCAGACAGCAGGACCTTCAGGATGTCCTGATCCATATTACTCTTTGCCATTGCTTGTTATCCTCCGTTGTTTTTTGTGATGGTGATGTATATGGTGTCGCCGGAACACTCCGGCAGGGCTTTCTGGTCAATGCCCACACGCCAGACGGCGGCGGGGCGGCCCGCCAGACAGAGGACGGGCCAGGTATCGCGCTCCGGCGGGGCGATGCCGCGCTCGGCGAACAGGCGCTTGAGGCTGCGGCTGCCGCGGCTGCCGGGCAGGGTCAGGCGGTCATCGCGGCGCCAGGGCCGAACGGTCCAGGGCCCGGACCGCAGTGCCAGGGCGTCGGGGATGGGCGCGTCAGAGAGGGTGATGTGCCAGAGGCCGGCGAGGTTATCGCCGGGGCGGAGCGCCGCCTCGTCCAGTGGGGCGGGCGCGTCGGAGAGGGTCAGGGCACCGTCACGGCAGACGGCGGACGCGCCGCCGGGCAGGGAAAGCGCGCCGCCGGTGCGGCAGAGGTCCTCCAGCGCCCGGTAGTGGGCGGCGGTGAAGTCCTTTTTACCCGCGCCGAGGCGGTCCGTCAGCAGGCGAAGCATGCGGGGGCGCAGAGCCTCCGGCGCGGAAAGGAGCGCGGCGCAGGGGAGCGTCGTGCCCTCCGGCGGCAGGAGGGCGGCGGCCTGGGCGTCCAGGAGGTCGTTCTCGGCGCGCAGGATGTCCGCCGTGCGGGCGATGTGCGCCGCGGCGGCGGGGTTGATCGCCAGCAGCTGGGGCATGATGTCCAGCCGGAGGCGGTTGCGGGCGTAGTGGGTATCCAGGTTCGTCTCGTCGGTGACGTAGGGGAGGCGGTTCTGCGCGATGTAGTCATCGATAGCGGCGCGGGGCGTATCCAGTAGGGGGCGGATGATGCCGTCACGGACAGGGGGAATACCGGTAAGCCCCTGGGGGCCGGTGCCGCGAAGCAGCTGCAGCAAGACCGTTTCGGCCTGGTCGTCGCGGTGGTGGGCGGTGGCGATAAAATCCGCAGCAAGGGCATCCGCCGTGCGGCGGAGGAAGTCATAGCGGGCGCGGCGGCCCGTCTCCTCCACCGTCAGGCGCCAGACGGCGCACAGGGCGTAGACGTCCACCGTTTCGGTGTAGAAGGGAATGTTCCGTTCGGCGCAGAGGGCGCGGACCAGGTCCTCGTCACGCTGGGCGGTGGGGCGCATACCGTGGTTCAGGTGGGCGGCAGCCACGCGGAAATCGCGGGCCCGACCCAGCTTCCACAGGCAGTCCAGCAGGCAGACGGAGTCGCGGCCGCCGGACACGGCGCAGAGGATCAGCCCGCCGGGGGGCGGGAGCATCCGCCAGCGCGTCATCCACGCGGTCAGGTCCAGGGGCTCACTCATCCTCGTCATAGCGGGTCTCCAGCGTGCCGAAGGCGGTGTACTCGGGCATCCAGCGGAGTTCTACCTTGCCGGTCTCGCCGTGGCGGTTCTTGGCTACGATGCACTCGGCCACGTTGCGCTTCTCGGCATCGCTGTTATAGTAGTCGTCCCGGTAGAGGAACATGACGATGTCGGCGTCCTGCTCGATGGCACCGGATTCGCGCAGGTCGGACAGCATGGGGCGCTTGTCCTCGCGCTTTTCATTGGCACGGCTCAGCTGGCTCAGGCACAGCACGGGCACCTGCAACTCCTTGGCCATGATCTTCAGCATACGGCTGATATCGGACACCGCCTGCTGGCGGTTCTCGCCGGAATAGCCCTTACCGCCGGCGGAGGTCATCAGCTGAAGATAGTCGATGACCACCAGGCCCAGATTTTCCAGGCGGCGGCACTTGGCGTTCATATCCGCCACGGTCAGCAGTGGGTTATCATCGATACGGATGTCCATGCGGCTGAGGGCGGAGGCGGCCTCGGCGATGCGCTGCCAGTCGCTCTCCCGCAGGTTGCCGGTGATCAAGCGCTGGTTCTCCACCAGGCCCTCGCTGGCGATAAGGCGGGTGACCAGCTGCTCCTTGGACATTTCCAGGGAAAAGATGGCCACGGTCTTGCCGGACTCGCGGGCGGCGGACAGGGCCACATTCAGGGCCATACTGGTCTTGCCCATACCGGGACGGGCAGCCAGCAAGAGCAGGTCGGACTTGTTCATGCCGTTGATCTTGGCATCCACGGCGGAGAGGCCGGTGGACAGGCCCGGCACGGTCCGGCCTCCGTTAGCGGACAGCTCGGCCAACTGGCTCATCACGTCGCCCAGCACCATGCCCACCGTCACCATCCCCTGGGCGCTGCGGCCCCGGCGGATGGCGTAGATCTGCTGCTCGGCGGCCTCCAGCATATCGCCGGCGGCGCCGCCGCCCTCCTGCACCATGGCGGTGATGCTGCCGGCGGCCTGGGCCACCTGGCGCATGAGCGACTTGTCCTGCACGATGCGGACGTACTCCATGACGTTAGCGCTGGTGGGAGTGACCTCCATCAGCTGCAGCAGATAGGAACGGGTATTGTCGTTATACAGTCCGTTCTTCTCCAGCTCGCCGGCCACGGTGACGCCGTCGATGGGCTGGGAGTAGACGAACATATGGTAGATCGTCTCGAAGATCTCCCGGTTGGTCCGCAGATAGAAATCCTGGGCCTGCAGCTTGTCCATCACGTCCTTGACGCAGTCGGCGTCGATGAGCATGGAGCCCAGCACCGCCTGCTCCGCCTGAGGGGAATGGGGCATGGACGGCGTCAGCAGGGCGTCGGTGTTGTTGGCCATGGGAAGACCTCCTTTCAAAATTACGGTAATAGCCGCGCCTGCGGCGCGGTGCTTTCCCCGCTTATTTCTCTTCGATGACGTGGACGTACACGGTGCCGGAGACCTCGTAGCCCAGCCTGGCCTTGACCTCATAGCTGCCGAAGCTCTTGATGGGCTGGTCCAGCACCAGCTTCTTGCCGTCGATGGTCAGGCCGTGCTGGGCCTGAAGGGCATCGGCGATGGCGGCGCCGGTGATGGCGCCAAACAGCTTGCCGCCCTCGCCGCCCTTGGCGGTGATCTTCACCTGGCAGGCCTTCAGCTTTTCGGCGATGGCCAGTGCCTCGGCCTTGGCCTCGGCGTCGGCTTTGGCCTTGGCCTTGGCCTGGAGGTTCATGGTGTTGACGGCGTCGGCAGTAGCCTCCACAGCCATGCCCTTGGGGATCAGAAAGTTGCGGGCATAGCCCTCGGCGGCCTCGATCATCTGGCCCTTCTTGCCCTTGCCTTTGATGTCCTGCTTGAGAATGACTTTCATATCTGTATCTCCTTTACCTTAATTTTCAAAGTACTTGTCGATGGCCTCCAGCAGCTTTGCCTTGGCCTCGGCCACGGTGATGTTGTCCGCCTGGCCGCCGGCGGTGGTGGAGTTGCCGCCGCCGCCCAAGGCCTCCAGGATCACCTGGACGTTGACCTCGCCCAAAGAACGGGCAGACATATACACGCCGTCACCTTTTTTATACAGCACAAAGCTGGCACGGATGCCCTTGAGGGTCAGCAGCTCATCGGCCGCCTTGGCGGCGGTGACGCGGTCGCACTCCTCATCCAGGGCCACCACGGCGATATCGTTGCGGTACAGCTCTGCCTGACGGATAATGTCATAGCGGGCGATCATGGAGTTCAGGTCCCCCTGGAACATCCGCTGGACATCCTGGGTGTCGGCCCCCAGACGGCGGAGGTAGGCCGCCGCCTCGAAGGTACGGCCGCCGGTGCGGTTGGTAAAATTCTTGGTATCCAGCACGATGCCGGAGAGCAGGGCCTCGGCCTCGCATTTCAGCACGTCAGACGGCTCCACCAGATACTGCATCAGCTCCGCCACCAACTCGCTGGCGGAGGAGGCGTAGGGCTCATGGTAGTTCAGGGCCATCTTCTCAATGTAGCTGCTGCCGCGGCGGTGGTGGTCGATGACGGCCACACGGTTGCACGTTTCCAGCATTTCCTCGGACTCCACGCTCTCGGGGCGGTTGGTGTCTACCACCACCAGCAGGGAGCCGGGCTGGCACTTGATAAAGGCATCCTGGCCGGAAATGGCGGTATTGGCGTATTCCGGCTGCTCGGAGAGACGCCGCAGGATGGGGTGAGCGGCGTTGTTCTCGGTGTCGATGATGATCTGGCAGGGCTTGCCGCGCTTGCGGGCGATACAGCAGATGCCCACGGCGGCGCCCAGGGAGTCCATATCCGCGTATTTGTGCCCCATGACGTACACCTGCTTGGCATCGTCGATCAGCTCACCCAGAGCGTTGGCCATGACGCGGGACTTGACCTTGGTACGTTTTTCGGTAGACTTGCTGCGGCCGCCGTAGAACTCGAAGTTCACACGGTCCTTGACCACGGCTTGATCGCCGCCGCGGGAGAGGGCCATCTCCAACGCCAGGGAGGCGTTCTTGAACAGCTGCTCGAAGCTGTCCTCGTCCCGGCCCACGCCGATGGACAGCGTGGCGGACACACCCTCGCCGGCCTGGACCTGGCGGACCTTTTCCAGCACGTCGAACTTGCTTTCGGTGTAGCCGGTGTAGTCCTTCTCCTCGAAGAGGTAGAGGTAACGGTCGCGGTCGTAGCCCAGCAGCAGCCCGCCGGAGCCGGCGGCCCAGTTATTCAGCTGTTCCTCCAGCGCGGCCAGCAGCGCCGAGCGCTTATTCTCGGGGCAGGCCTTCATCAGCTCCTCATAGTTATCCACCATGAGGATGGCCATAAGGGGCTTGGTCAGCTCCAGGGTCTGGCGCATCTGCTCAGCCTCAGTGATGTCCATCCAGTAGGTGGTGGCCAGGGTGGGCTGGTCGCCGCCCTCCGGCTCCGGGCGGCTCAGGGCGCCGAAGACGCGGTAGATACGGTCGTTCCAGCGGAACTGCTCGGGATATTCACGCTTGCCGTCCAGCAGCCAGCGGTAGGTGAAGTCGGGGATCACGGCGTCTACCGCCGTTTCAAAGATCTTATCCTTCAGGCCGGTCAGGTCCGTGAACATATCGTTGCACCACAGGATCTCGCCGGTGGCTACATCGAACACCAGCATGGGCAACGGCGCGTAGAGCATATTGCTGGACCGGGCGGTGTCCATACCGCCGGAGACGCGGTCCATGTACTGGCGGACAGAGGCCTGGGCCATCTTGTTGCGGCGGCGGCCCACCAGGATGACCAGAAGGGCCACCAGACCCTCCGCCGCCGCCAGCAGCGGCTGGAAGGGCACCGTCACCGCCACAAAGGCGATGAGGCACAGGCTGTACAGCGTCATATTGGTACGAAATCCGCGTATGATCTTCTTGCTCAAGGGAACGCGCCTCCTTCCCGCCGGGGATACTACTCCATACTGAGAGTAGTTTATTATAGCACGAAAGCCGTGCGGGGACAATACGCTTTTCGGGAAATCAGCGGGGAATTTTCCCGGCGGGGCGGCGGGTGTCAAATACCATCAAATGCCGTCGGCAAGTTGGGGGTGTACAAATGGGAAAAACTGTGGTATACTTTGTGAAAAGTGCTGAATATGGCACGTATTTTTTGGTTGTTTCGCGGTGCGTGGATGCCGCGGTCAATATAGCAAACGAGGGCGTTCCCCTCTATATCGAGTGCTGACGACGGGCGACAGACTGTTCCCTCCCCCTGCGATGCAGGGCAGGCGGGCGGGGCAGAACGCCTTTGTTTCCGTGCGGTCATTTTTACCCGCCGCGACGCGCTCTATCTTATCTGAAAAGGAGCATTTATTCTTTTATGGCAGAAAAATTCAAGATCATTCCCCTTGGCGGTCTGAATGAGATCGGCAAGAACATGACCGTCTATGAGTACGGCGGCGACATCATCGTGGTGGACTGTGGCATGGCCTTCCCCGGCGACGATATGTACGGCATCGACTGCGTCATTCCCGACGTCAGCTATCTGGTGAAAAACCGCAGCCGGCTGCGGGGTCTGTTCATCACCCACGGGCATGAGGATCACATCGGGGCCATCCCTTATGTGCTCAAGCAGATCAATATGCCCATCTACTGCACGCGGTTCACCGCGGGGCTGATCAAGCTGAAGCTGCAGGAGCATGGGCTGGCCAGCTCTACGAAGCTGATCACCGTGGAGCCGGGTCAGACGGTGCGGGCAGGCAAGTTCCAGGTGGAGTTCATCCACGTGAACCACTCCATCGCCGACTCGGTGGCCTTCGCCATCCACACGCGGATGGGCGCAGTCGTACACACCGGCGACTTCAAGATCGACTCCACGCCCATCGACGGGGAGGTCATCGACCTGGCGCGCTTCGGTGAGCTGGGCAAGCAGGGTGTACTGGCGCTGCTGGCGGACTCCACTAATGTGGAGCGCCCGGGCTATACCATGAGTGAGCGCGCCGTGGGCGCCACGTTCAAGCGGCAGTTCACCGGCTGCGACAAGCGGATCATCGTGACCACCTTCGCCAGCAACGTGCACCGCATCCAGCAGGTGCTGGACGCTGCGGCGGCCTGCGGGCGGAAGGTGGCCGTTACCGGCCGGAGCATGGAGAACATCATGAAGGTCTCCACGGAGCTGGGGTACATGAAGGTGCCCAAAAACACGCTGATGGACATCAACCGCATCAAGGGCCTGCCCCTGAACCAGCAGGTCATCGTGACCACCGGCTCCCAGGGCGAGGAGATGAGCGCCCTGTACCGCATGGCGTTCTCCACCCACAAGCAGGTGGACATCGGTCCCGGCGACAAGGTCATCATCTCCGCCAGCGCCATACCCGGCAACGAAGTGACGGTGGGACGGGTCATCAACGAGCTGTTCCGCAAGGGCGCGGACGTGGTGTACGACAAGGCGGATATGCTGCACGTGTCCGGCCACGCCTGCCAGGAGGAGCTGAAGATCATCCACGCGCTGACGAAGCCCAGGTTCTTTATCCCCCTGCATGGCGAGCAGCGGATGCTGCAGATCCACAAGCGGGTGGCCGAGAGCATGGGCATGGCTCCCACCAGCATCGTGGTGGCCGACAACGGCAGCGTCATCGAACTGACCACCAAGCACATCAAGTGCGAGACCACCGTGCCCGCCGGCGAGGTGTTCGTGGACGGCGGCGGCGTGGGCGAAGTGGGCGCGGTGGTGCTGAACGACCGGAAGCTGCTGGCGGAGGACGGCATGGTGGTCATCGTGCTGCCCATGTCCAGCCACGACCACCAGCTGCTGTGCCCGCCGGAGATCGTCACCCGCGGTTTCGTGTACGTGAAGGAGTCCGAGGAGCTGCTGGAGGATATGCGCCGGGTGGCCACGGAGGCGGTGGATGGAATGTCCGCCAAGAAGCGCCGGGACGAGGGCGACGTATGCCGCACTGTGCGCTCCGCCGTGAGCAGCTATCTCTATAAGCACACCAAGCGCAGCCCCATGATCATCCCCATGGTCACAAAGCTGCAAGAGGGGATATAGGAAAACCGCTGGCCGTAACGGCCAGCGGTTTTTTAATGTCAGCGGCGGTCCCGATAAACCGGACATCTCTGATACTCTTCGCCGTAATCGGGGTTGCAGGTGTACTTCACCTGCGGGTCATTGGTGGCAAAGTGCTTGCCGCAGAGCTTGCAGACATACTCGTCATTGTCGTAGCTACTGAGGCAGCCCTTGCTGATGTAGTCCAGATAATAACAGCGAGCCATGATGTGTTCCTCCTTGTTAAAATTAAAATCGCCTTTGCACCGCAACTGATCGTAAGCATTACGTTCATTCGGCTTACTATCATCATAGCACAAAAGCGATAAATTTACCACTACAGAAATGCAAAAAGTGTTCGGACTTTAGAGTATCTCAACAATATTATCCATGACCTCAAAGATGATCTCTTTCAGGTCTTTGGTGCTGACCTTGTCCGGTGAGGACAGCCAGAAAGGTGTATGCACCGTTTACAGCGGAAGCCAC